>Ga0308018_10000287_pt1 | contig 27283 bp, 21 predicted proteins | sample Neamet282_FD_203130 | JGI IMG/M metagenome (GOLD analysis project Ga0308018, IMG submission 203130) | Marine microbial communities from water near the shore, Antarctic Ocean - #282 | ecosystem: Environmental > Aquatic > Marine > Unclassified | place: Southern Ocean | collected 2014-10-01
GACTTCCACTCCGTTCCGATCACGTCAGTATAAGCCGCGATAACATTTTCGGGCTTATTATCATCTGCAATGCCAACAGGGGAAACACCCAACGACGCCAGAGCATCGACATAACTAAATTCCAGCAAAACAATACGCGAAGGGTTGTCAGGTACGGTTGTCACTCCCAATTCGTGAGTAATATCTTCGGCCCAGGCCGCAGTCGCGCTCACAACAGCAAGGCTTGCGATTGTGGTAAGGAAGGTTCTTCTGAATTTCATGTTGTCCACCTGTTTAACTAAAAGGAAAGTGGCTTGTCCAGCAACAAGGCAGAATGGCTGATGTTTATTTATTTAATCTTAGTGTTTTTGTCAAGTATAGTTTTTCTGGGGCCAAGACCGTGGACCAAGACACGCATACCTAGCCACACCGCTTAGAATGGGGTATAATAAAACCCCATAGCTGGTGGAGATTTTAGCATGGTAAACAGCAACCTTGAAAAGGGTATCCCTTGGCAATGGCCGGCCTTTACTGTTTCTGTAATCCGAATTGTGAAAAATGCTAACAATGTGGTTTAATTTTTGCAAAAACTATTTAAATAAATAAATTGGGCTGGACCAAGCTTGATAACCGTCTTCAGTTGTTACACAAATCCAGATTTGATTGTCGCCTTCAGCGTCTAGTTCGATAGTCTTGCTTACTGTCATCTCTCGACGAAGTGGCTCTGTGGGCAATCTGAATACTCGTATTTGTCGGTTAAGTCCTCCTGCATCGAATATTTGGTCATTTATGCCAATCGTCTCAACATCCAGCTGCATTCCACCGTGATTTGTATCTATTTTGAGGTTACCTGCTTCACCTGACACCCAAGCATCGAAGCCCATGAAATTACCAGTTGTTACTGCCTTCCAGATCACAGTGTCAGAACCGCGTTGTTCAAATAATTGATCTGGGTTCCATTGGTTAATTGTAGCAAAATCAGAAATTGAGACACCCTCAAATTGTGCATGACCAACCCATTCTGTGTTGCGTCCTCGCCCCCGGTACTCAGCACCACTCCACAATACACGTATTCGGTTACCCAAGTCGTCGGTTGAATATGGCCTGATTGTTTCAAGCACCCGAGCACCGTTCCGGACTTCTATGCGTTCAATGCCAGCGTGTGCGCATACTGTTGCTGAGAACTCCGCTGTTGCAGAGTTAGTTTGGACAATATCGCCCATAACTGCGGTGTTGGTCTGAGCAGAGGGGGTATTAGGCGCTCCTTTAGGGTTACGCTGAAATAGTTTTCCTGGCTCGGGTAAAGTGATATTGAGGTCGAGGTGCATTCGGCAGCCGGTTGTCCCGTAGTGGTGGCGACGACGTTGCGCCTCAAAGATGTGATCACGATCATTGTGATTTGTTAGAAAGCAAGTGAGTCCACCATAAGCACCAAAGACAGAATCACCAGGATAACTCGCGCCGGGGCGGCCTTTGTGACCATCACTATTGCACACAACACCAACACGACGGCCAAGTTTAAATCCATCGGTAAGAATCCATTCGAATGTGCCCCAGGCAGAGTGTATTTCGACGGCGGTTTCAATGCTGGTATCATGATCATAGTGAATATTGGCATAACGGCCACCAACATGTGCGTACATCACAACATCTTCTCCTGCGTCGTGAAATGCCTTGTAAAGATCGGTCAATGTGTGCGCGTCAGTGTCTATTTCTGAACGGTCTTCCATAAGGGCATGTGAACAGCGACGGATCGTTCTGCCTTCGTTGCGAAAAAATACATTGTGATCTCCACCCACGGCGGTGTTACCAGACCATTCATATCCTGGAAACACCGTGAAGCGGCCGGGTTCATCATATTGTGCGGTCAAGGTATTCAGATGTTCCCAGAATTGTGAGGTAACCTGGAAGTCATTGGCCTGATGGCTGGTGACATCTAAAAAGGACTTGTTACGCGCAAAATCCAGATAGCTCTCGATTGTATTAGTGCCAACCGTTTCGCCAGTTTGACCGTGCAGATCTCCCCAAAAGCTTGCTATCTCACTCTCTTTGACAGCTAGGGGACCAGCTTCGGCAACTTGGGTGCCGTCTATTTCGACCGCTATGCGCAAAACACCTGGTTCTAGGACCCGCAGATTGTCGAGCGTCATGGCGCGATCTTGGGGCATATAATCAAACTCTGTGGGCAAACCCTCAACAGGGAGCGAGGTTCGAAAGGTGAGTTTTTCATTCACTTGTGGGGTGGGGTTGCCCCATTTATCCTCTGCTTTTAAGCCTAGATGGAATATTTCGCCTGGGCGTCGCAAGCTGGGCAGAATTGCATGCCAGCTTACAGGTGGGCCTGCAACAATTGGAATAGACAGTTGCGTGTCTGGGAGTTCTACAAAGTTTCCCGTCGCCTGTACATCGGCCGTTATCCGAAAATCTCGGCCCCCTTCGACGAAGGTTTGGGCCAGCATTCCGGGGCATCCGCCAGATGTATCACCAAAAACGACAGTTATTACATCACCCTCTTTCAGGTAGCCACCCCGTTGGTAAACTGTCAGGGATTCATTCCATGGACGTTGGCCAACCAGTTTTGAAAACTCTAGAATGAGGTTGCCTTCGCCATTACTGGCGGCTGTCACGTAGTTTTCTGCCGTAGGGTCCTGCATTTGTGGGCGACCAGAATCGCTGACCATACGCCAATTAATTCGGATGGCACCAGTGTCGTCTAATCCCAGTTTTCCAACGGTGTATGTAAGAGTGGTGGTGTGGAAGCTTCGTGTTTCAACCGGGCTGACAGAAGAAAGCTTGGCGTAACCATAAATGGAGCGGTCGTATCCCGGAAAAACAGATGGGCCGTTATCTCCAACAAGGTGGCGCGGCACTGCACCAAATGGGCTTTGTTGTTTCATGGTTCCAACCTTTCGTTTGTCTGCAGACTGGACATCGATATCAAAACTATATAGTTTTGTAAATGAAGAGAGTGAATATCTAATCATTTTCTCGTCAAACAGATTAAATAAAGGGAGTAGTGTAATGAGAAAGAACATCCGAAATTGTATTACGGCTGCATTAGGTGGCATAGTGATAGCCGCTGGTCTGGCGGTAAGTCCTGCAATGGCTGAATATCCAGAAAAACCTATCACCTTGGTGATCCCGTATAAAGCTGGCGGTAGTACTGAGACGATGGCACGAGTATTCTCGATTGCCCTTGGAAGTGCGTTGGGTCAAAAAGTTATTGTTAAGACAAAACCAGGAGCAGGTGGCGCAATCGGAGCTACTGACGTAGCCAATGCAGCTGCCGACGGGTACACATTACTGTTTGCAGCCGCCTCTACCTTGCTCTGGCCACCCCTTACGCAGGATGTTGAGTATACTGTAGATAGCTTTGCTTATGTGGGTAAAATTACGGACTATCAGCAAGCAATTGTTGCTAGAGCTGATGCACCTTTCAACACGATGGAAGAATTGCTTGAATATGCCAAAACACATTCTCTGAACTATGCAGATCAAAGTTCATTATCGCGAAAATTTATCAACTTTATTGGGTCAGAGGAAGGTGTTGAATGGACTGGAATTCCAACTAAAGGCGGTGGTGAGATGGTGCCATTTCTTCTAGGCGGCAAGATTGATTTCGCTTGGAGTGGTGGCATCCACAATCGATACGGTGACAAGATGAAAGTTCTAGCGTCAATGAACAGCGGTGCTTTGCTTGCATCGCCTAACGTGGCATCAGTCTCTGAAAAGTATAATGTATCAATGCCAAGCCAAGCAGTTATTGTTGTACCAGCTGGGACACCTACGGATATCATCGCCAGCATTGAAGCTGCGATGGAAACAGCATCCAAAGACAGTGATTTTGTTGACCTGGTTACAAATAAGTTACAGTTTCCAGTATCATTCCTTGGTTCGAATGCTCTTACCAAAGATATTGGGATAACCATCGATGGTCTAAAGCTGGTTATTGAAAAAACCAAGTAGTTGCATTCCATGTCTGATGGAAAACCTGAAGACAGGGTAACTGCTTCCCCAAAAATCGATATTGTCGTTAGTATTTTTCTAGCGACAGTATCGATTTGGCTACTAATCGTAACTATCCCTAAAAACATTGGCCAAGCAGCAGGTAAGAACGATATATCGCCATCGCTGTTTCCAACTTTGGCTGCATGGTTTTTACTCGGCTTGTCACTATTGCTTATCGCAGTGCATGTTGCCAAGTTGCGTGCGCAAGGTGGCAATGGGTCTGGTCGAAACAGTGGTTGGATTGTTACGGAATTTATTATCTGGATGCTAACTGCAACTTTATTGTACTTCGGACTGCAAACAATTGGTTTTTTGGTGGTGGCTGCAGTTACCATCGCACTGGGCGCATTGGCTGCTGGGTATCGAAATTATTGGATGATTGGCAGTCTTGCAGTGGTTATCCCACTGATTATGTCTCAAACTGCCTGGTTGGTATTTCAGGTCCAACTCCCCTGATGTCGGTAAAGAGCGAGGATAAACAATGCTAGACCAACTTTTTACAGGATTTGGTGATGCCTTTACCCTAATCAACTTGGTATATATCGCTGTAGGTATAACACTTGGAATAGTTATAGGCGCCATTCCTGGTTTGGGTAGCGTGACCGCATTAGCCGTTCTGATACCTGTCAGCTATTATATGCCGCCTTTGTCTGCGATTGCATTTTTGGTGGGCGTCAACAAAGGGGGTACCTCGGGAGGAGCAATACCCGCAATACTTCTCAACAGTCCGGGTACGCCCGAAGCCGCAGCAAGTGCGCTTGATGGTCACCCTATGGCCAAACGAGGTGAAGCTGAACGCGCGATGAAGTTTGCACTTTATTCGTCTGTGACGGGTGACACGATCTCTGATGTGATGCTAATCTTTCTGGTGGTTCCTGTGGCCGCAGTGGCGCTGCAGTTTGGACCACTTGAATTTACCTCTGTTTTGATTTTTGCATTTGCACTCTTGGCCGGTATTTCTGGTGGGTCTTTGATTAAGGGATTGATTGCTATCGTTATCGGAGTTTTCCTTTCGACAATCGGTCTTGATCCTATGGACAGTTCAGCGCGAATGACATTCGGAACTGTATATTTGTTTGATGGTCTACCGCTTGTTGCCGTTGCTATTGGATCATTAGCCCTTGCGGCGGTGATTGAGCAGCTATTTGACCTGTGGCGCGCCGGAGGCGAGGTAGAGTCTGAGGGCAATGCGAATATGGTGTCATCGAATTCGAAGCTACCCTTTAGAGAGTTTTTCAGCCACTGGCGTACGATCGTTCGAAGTGCTCTCATAGGATCAGGTATTGGGATGTTACCTGGATTGGGTGTTACGCTTGCGGCGTTCCTCAGCTACGGAGCTGCACGTAATGCGTCAAAAACACCCGAAAACTTCGGTAAGGGCGATCCCGATGGGATCATTGCAACAGAGGCGGCAAACAGTGCTGTTGTTGGTGCCAACCTTGTTCCAACAATCGCATTAGGCATTCCAGGCAATATTGCGGCAGCACTTCTCATCAGTGCATTTATCATTCATGGGATTGTTCCAGGCCCTTTTATGCTGACCATGCACGGTGAAATTATTTATGCGCTTTTTGCCAGTATGATCATGGCCAATTTTGTCCATCTCGTGATTGGTCGAGCCGGAATTCCAGTATGGGCAAAGATCGCCAAAGCACCACGAGGCCTTATTTTACCTGCAGTCATCGTTATGTGCATTGTCGGCGTCTATCTGCCCGGGCAGTCAATGTTTGATGTTGGAATAATGCTTGCATTTGGAGGAGTAGGATTGGTGATGCGTCGCACTGGGTTTTCGGTCGTTTGCCTTGTGATTGGCTTTATTCTTGGCGGTATGTTTGAAACCTCGCTGCGACAATCCCTATTATTGTACAAATCAGACTTTAGTGCCATTATTGAAAGTCCGATCGCTATTATATTCCTGGCGTTAACCGGAATCCTGCTGTTTAGGGCTGGTTGGCGAGAGTTAAGAGGTGCTATCGGTTGAAATCACTAACAAACAAAACAGTTCCTAGTTTTTACGAAGACTTGGAAATCGAATTTCAGGCATTAATTATTTCACGGAATTGCACCAAACGAACTGCAGTTCGTTTGGCCATTTCTAATAGTATTAAGATTGGTGCCTTGCAACCTGGTGATTATCTTCCTTCAGAAAAGGTTTTGGCGGAAGTTCTGAATGTTAGTCTTGGTACCGTTCAAGTCGCGTTGGGGCAATTGCAAGATACTGGACTTGTTCAGCGCCGTCGTGGGGATGGGACGCGTGTATCAGATACCGAACCACTTAGAGATAACATTTGGCATTTCAGGTTTCTATCGCGTGGTAGCAATACCCCCCTTCGAATAGTGGATTCCAAGCTGATGATGAACAGGGTATCGAACGCAGGGCATTTGTCCAAGTTCTTTGGAGATCAAACATTCTATTTTTGTCTTACTCGAAAAATTCACATGCAGGATGGCACTAGAGCGACTGCGCAAATGTACATCCCTGGTAGTCTTTCAAATGATTTAGATAAAGTCGACGTTAGTGAGCTTGAGATGGTCAACGTCAGACCGTTTCTGGAAACATATCTGAACCTAAAAATTAATCGGCATACCACCAGAGTTTCAGTTGTCACTCTAGATAAAGCTGAGATGATGGGTTTAGACTTATTAGCTCAGCAACCACACTACGAGATAAGTGCAATAGCTTTTACTGGTGCAAAGACACCTGTCTACTACCAACAAATTTTTATTTCCGTTGGTGATTGCGATTTAGAGTTTTGAGGCGGTTTACTCTATAAAAATAAGGTTGAATATTATCAGCATTTAGTTCTGCCAAGGCTTAATCCTACTCCTAGGGCAAGTTAAAATTAAGACCCTGATTTGCATAGCTTTTATTTTTAAATGCCGAGCATAAAGGTTACTTTATTTACTGCAAAAACTGAAACATTTGTAGAATTTTGTTGAAGGTGTAGTTAGTTAAAATCTTCCATAGGATGTAATTAATTACTTTTTTAGGTAGTGTTTTTATCATAAAGAAAACCTCTAAAAGTGCGCACTATTTTATTATAAATGAATTTGGAAACTAGATCTCTGCTAGGTTGCCTATGCGAGGCCTGAGGATTTTTAGAATTCTCAGACCTAATAACTTAGAATTGTTCTAAAGTACTTGACCTGGTCGCTGAGCTTTTCTAGTATTTCTTGAAGGTCGATAACATCCTACCCACGATTAGTAGATTTAATAAAAGGAACGGAGAGACTAATGAACACCGAAAATAAGTGCCCAGTTATGGGTGGAGTAAGAAGAGTAGAAAATGCAGATATCATGTCAAATAAAGATTGGTGGCCTAACCAACTGAACATTAAAATGTTACACCAAAACTCTGATCTCTCTAATCCTATGGGAAAGGATTTTGACTATGCAAGTGAATTTAAAAACCTTGATTTAGATTCTGTAAAAAGTGATTTATACGCATTAATGACTGACTCTCAGGAGTGGTGGCCAGCTGATTATGGTCACTATGGCCCCTTCTTTATTCGGATGGCTTGGCATAGCGCTGGTACTTATCGTATAGGAGACGGTAGAGGTGGTGCAGGCGCTGGAACCCTTCGTTTTGCGCCACTTAATAGTTGGCCAGACAATGTAAACCTTGATAAGGCGCGTCAATTACTTTGGCCAATTAAACAAAAGTATGGCCAAAAAATCTCCTGGGCTGATCTTTTTATTCTAACTGGGAATTGTGCTTTAGAATCGATGGGATTAGAAACGGTCGGTTTCGCAGGAGGACGTGAAGACGTTTGGGAACCAGAAGAGGATATTTATTGGGGCCCAGAAGGGGAGTGGCTCGCAGATGAGCGTTACACTGGAGACCGTGATCTTGATAAACCACTTGGTGCGGTGCAAATGGGCTTGATCTATGTTAACCCAGAAGGACCAAATGGTAATCCAGACCCACTTGCATCAGCTCGTGATATTCGTGAAACTTTTGCCAGAATGGCTATGAATGATGAAGAAACAGTTGCATTGGTTGCTGGTGGCCACACTTTTGGGAAGGCTCATGGAGCTGCTGATCCTGATAAATATGTTGGACCTGAACCCGAGGGTGCTACCTTAGAATTGCAAGGTCTAGGTTGGAAAAATAGTTTTGAAAGTGGTAAAGGTGCTCATGCAATTGGAAGTGGTTTAGAGGGAGCTTGGACTACTAATCCAATTAAATGGGATAATAATTATTTTGATAATCTGTTTGGTTACGAATGGGAGAAAACTAAGAGTCCGGCTGGCGCAACTCAGTGGAAGCCAAAAGAATCCTCAGCTTCAGGAACTGTGCCAGATGCCCACGATCCCTCTAGGACCCACGCTCCTGTTATGTTTACATCTGATTTGGCATTGAGAGAAGATCCAATATATGCCCCAATTTCAAAAAGATTCCATGAAAACCCAGATGAACTTGCGAGAGTGTTTGCGACGGCGTGGTTTAAGTTAACTCATCGTGACATGGGACCTTACTCTAGAGGTCTTGGATCATTAGTTCCCGCAGAGCCATACTTGTGGCAAGATCCCGTTCCAGAGGTTACTCATGAACTTATTACAGCTACTGATATAACATTACTAAAGTCTAAGATAGTAAGTTCAGAATTGTCTGTAAGCCAATTAGTTCAAACGGCATGGGCGTCAGCATCTACATTTCGTGGCACTGATAAACGTGGGGGGGCTAACGGTGCTCGCATCCAACTGGAACCGCAAAAGAATTGGGAAGTAAATAATCCAAAAGAACTCTCTAGTGTGCTATCAATTCTTAAAACTATTCAGAGTGAATTCAATAGTAGTCAAACTGGAAATAAGTCTGTTTCTTTAGCAGATATTATTGTTCTCGCTGGCTGCGCCGGAGTTGAAAAAGCTATAAAAAATGCAGGTCAAGACTTCGAAGTTCCTTTTATTCCAGGAAGAACAGATGCGTCTCAACAACAAACTGACGTAGAATCTTTTGCGGTTCTTGAGCCCACGGCCGATGGATTTAGAAACTTTGTTGGCAACAATCATGGTAGGTCGATAGGAGAATCGTTGATTGATAGAGCGCACATGTTAACTTTGACAGCTCCAGAATTGACTGTTCTTATTGGTGGAATGCGAGTTCTTAATACAAATTCCGATGGGACAAAACATGGTGTATTAACATCAAAATCTGAAACATTGTGTAATGATTTTTTTGTAAACCTTATTGATTTGTCAACTGAGTGGAAAGTTTCCCCTCTATCAGAAGGTGTATACGAAGGAACTGACCGAGCAACAGGTGATGTGAAATGGACAGGTACAGCTGTTGATCTGGTTTTTGGTTCGAATTCTCAATTGAGAGCCATTGCAGAGGTTTATGCCAGTGACGATGCTAAGCAATTATTTGTACGTGATTTTGTTTCTGCTTGGGACAAAGTAATGAACCTTGATCGTTTTGAGATTGCATAGTTTTTAAAAAATGTTCAGGCCCAAGATTCATTTCTGGGCTTGAACAATAGTATTAAGAAGCTGAGCGACTTTTTTATCATTTATCCAGCGAGCTACTACAATTAGATCATCATCGGGATTGATCCAAATAATATTTGATCCTGCTCCAATAGCCCCATAAGAAGTCTCTGAACATCCTGGCCATTGGACCTGACTAGTATTTATCCACCAAAGCAATCCGTAATTAGGATTGAGCTTGGATGGTGTGCGTAGGTTAACACACCATTTTTCAGGTAAAATACGCTTGTCATTCCAAACACCACGGTTATGCACTAATAAAGCCACACGGGCGTGATCCATAGTACTAATTTGAATCCCACCACCCCAATGCGTTCCACCAGGAACAGATTGCATAGTTCTACCGTCGATCTCTACAAATGAGTTATGATACCCTTCCCATATCCAATGCTGGGATGCTCCGATTGGATCCATCACACGTTCTTTAAGAACTTCTGGTAGTGGACGCCGGAATGTATATAAAAGTGATAGTGCCAGTAAATTTACGCGAACATCGTTATATTCGTAAAAGCTACCAGGGGTTTGAAGTTTGCGGTGCAAACCCTTGCGAGAGTTATCGGCGTTGGGCCCAAGTTGTCGGTTTCGATCTATTAGATCTGGCTTTCCCCAAAGCGTTCCCTCCCACTCACTAGTTTGCTCTAGTAAGTGACGCCATGTGATACTTCTATTTTGAACGGAATCAAATTCACCAGACTTAACTGTATTACCAACTAGGGTATCAATATCAGAAATTAAGCCATCTTCGATAGCTATACCTGTTAAGAGGGCAAGATAACTTTTAGCAATGCTAAAAGTCATGTCCATACGGTCAACTTCGCCCCAATGGAATACCACCCTACCTCCCTTAAGAATACAGCCATTATTATGACCGCGGGGTGTGTAGGGGCCGAGAGCTTGGTTGTGTGGAGGTTCTTCAATATCCGTTAGACCAGGCACACTTCCTGCAGCGGTTAGATCGTATGGCCATTGAGACTCGTATGTATCAGCCAGCTCAATATCACGTTTTAAGGATAAAACATCGATTTTACTATTTGATGTGGAAAAGCTCTTCCAATCAGAGCCAGCTTTGGGGAAGTATGACATAATTTTTCCAATCTTCAGTGATACTTTCATTAGCTTGTTGCATTTGAATTGCAAATTAACTTTTGAAAGCGAAACAGGTAGAGTACACTATGTAGATTAGTTAAAGTCTATACTAATTTTCTAGTTCTTGTGTCTTTATTATTGGTATAATAAGTTTAAATATAATAAATAGGACTTCGTACCTCTTCATGCTAAATTTCTTTATAGAGGATAGTTGATGACATACTCATTAGGGCCGACTTCAATTACAATGGGTGATCCATCTGGGGTTGGACCTGAAATTATAGTTAAGACCCTATCAAACCAACCGCCTGGCTCAAGAAACATTGTGTTTGGTTGTCCCAGAGTTATGCAGAGGGCCGTAGAAGTTACGTCAGTTAATCTGCATGTGAAAACCTTGAAGGCAGTTGAAGATGCTACATTTGACCGGAATATAATAGAGGTTTTTCAAACTAGTTTTTTTGAAAAACTTCCACGCTTTGGTCAGGTCTCAGAGCATAGTGGAAAAAGCTCATACGATGCAATAATCAGTAGTATAAGTCATGCCCTTGAAGGAAAAGTGAACTCTATTGTGACTGCACCAATTAACAAAGAGGCTCTCTCCTTAGCTGGTATTAAATACCCTGGTCATACAGAAATTTTGGCTAAGTTTTCTGGAGTTGACCAAGTTGCAATGTTACTGGGAAACGGTGATATACGCACTGTTTTAGTTTCAATTCATTGTTCGCTAAGTGAAGCGATAAAAGCTGCAACTTTTGAAGCTCAAATGAGGGCAATTCGATTTGCTCATGATGGAGCAATCGCTCTTGGTTTCTCCCAACCACGTGTTGCCGTGGCAGGTTTAAATCCTCATGCTGGTGAAGGGGGGCTGTTTGGTAAAGAAGAGATTGAAACTATTTCACCTGCTATCGAAGCTGCAAAAAAAGAAGGTATCAATGCATCAGGACCTTGGCCGGGTGATACTGTTTTCATGCAGGCGAGATTAGGAAAATTTGATATTGTTGTTGCTCAATACCATGACCAAGGTTTAATTCCTGTTAAGTACATGGGATTAGATCAGGGGGTTAACATTACCTTAGGTCTGCCATTTGTACGCACTAGCCCTGATCATGGGACAGCATTTGATATTGCTGGTAAAGGGGTTGCTGATCCAACTAGCTTTGGAATGGCGATGAACTATGCCAAACAGTTAGTGGAAGCAAAAAATAAAGCTAAAACGTTATGAGTTTAAATTTTATCTTTATGCTTACCAGAAATGACCAAACTATTAAGGATGCTGAAGAACATCTTGAAACAGTAGTAAACTGTGGTGTTAAGCATATAGGGTTTAAAGATATTGGTCTTCCTTTTGAAAAATTAAAAACACTTAATGAGAAAATAAAAAAATATGGGGCTGAGAGTTATTTAGAAGTTGTTTCTTTAGATAAAGATAGCGAAATGTTATCAGCGCAAACAGCGGTAGATATTGGAGTTGATAACTTGCTTGGTGGCACTAATGTTCATTCTGTTCTTCCAATTATCAAAGGGACAAAGATTAAATATTACCCGTTTCCAGGAGAAATAGTTGGACATCCGAGTGTGCTTAGTGGCTCGATTGAGGAAATTGTAAAAAGCTCGAATAAGTTAGCAGGGCATGAGGGAGTTCATGGGCTAGATTTATTAGCATATCGCTTTGCGGGAGATGTTCCTTCCCTCATGACTGCCGTAAGGTCTGTAACTGATAAACCTGTTATCATAGCAGGATCGATTGACTGTAAGAAAAAAATTATAGAAGTAATGAAGTCAGGTGCTCGGGCCTTTACAATTGGGACTGCTGCTCTAGATGGAGTTTATACTTCAAAAGGACACAGTTTAACCTCACAGCTCATAAAGATAATAGAAGACGTAGCTGCAATTGACTCCAAAGGTTTATAAAACTTACTTTATGTAGTAAACTTGATAATTGCCTACAGGACTCATCATCACTTTATAGTTATTAGTCTCAAGAGACAGAATATAGATCTAAAATAACTTCAGACTTGAAGCGAGCACCAGTTCCTAGAAAAGATAATTTATTTACCCAGTTGTATTTCTTGTGACCTGTTTCCAGAGAGGCTTGTGTTATCATAGAGTACTCAGAAGGGTTTACATTTTCACCGGCTGCAAGTTTTGCAATTATACTTTCTGGGCCATGACGAAATCCTTTATTTATCACTTCTATTATAGCCCCATCTGAAGTTTGAAGAGCATATCTTGTGTCTAACTCACTTAGCTCGGTGCTAGCAATCGTTTGCCAATCTGCACCAAGGTTTAAGATAATCCCTTCAATGCTTGGCCCCTTAAAATTTCCACCTATTATAGGTATTATACGGCGTAAGGATGTTCTTCCTGCTCCCAATTCAATAGGGTCATCTAGAGAGATTTGTAGCTGTGCAAAGAAAGTTAATTGTGGGGTTGGGAGTACTATCGCATTTTTCATAAGTAAGCTCCTAATAACGATGATTGTTTATTAAATTGTGTTACTGAAAGCCCGACAAGAGACTTAAAGTTAGCAGAGTGTCTTGATAGCTCTTGCTGACTTATCACACTATCTAGTGTCTCAAACATTCCACCACACCTTTCTTCAACAATCTGCAAGATAGCATCAGGACCGCTTTTTCTACTTGCTAATACTACACTATTTGAACTTTTTAGGGTTTGTTCCTGGAAATGATGTAACGCAGTTTTAGTCGAGCCATATTCAATTAAAGCTTTACCCAGGCTTCTAGCGTCCAGGATTGCTTGAGTGCCTCCATTAGAACCTGTGGGGTATGTTGGATGTGCGGCGTCTCCTATCAGGAGTGTGAGCCCATCCACCCAATTATCAACGGGATTTCTATCTACCATTGGATATTCTAGGACTGTATTAGAGGATCTCACCATATTTGGAAAATCAAACCAGTCGTATGACCAAGTTTCGAAATAAGGTAAGAATTTGTTGAACTTTACAGATTTGTTCCAGTCATTTTCCTGGATGAGCTTTGTGTCTTCAGATTTGCGTTCACAAATCCAATTAATTATTACGTTCCCTTTGCTATCAGGCGTGGATATCGGGTAGGCTACTATGCGTTGAGTAGCATGACCAATCATAGCCATGGTTGCTCCCGACCTAAAAGGTTTGGATTTGCTGGTTCCTCTCCAAAGTGTAACCCCTTTCCAAAGAGGAGGACCTTCGCCTGGATATAGCTGCTGTCGTAATACTGAATTTATACCATCAGCGGCAATACAAAGGTCTCCACTAATTTCAGACAATTTACCTGCGTTATCCATAATTGAAACGTGGACTTTATTTTGTTTTGTCTGACTTTTAATAACTTCATACCCGAGCTTAATGGTATCTGTCCCACAGCGGTTAATTAAAGCTCTATAAAGTAGCATTTGCAATTCACCGCGATGAATTGAAAATTGTGGAAAATCATAACCTGCTTCTAATCCTCGCAGCTCAGACCATATTTCTAACCCTAATTTTGTAAAGAAGGCCAATTCACGTGTTTTTACACCAGTGGCCTCAAGCTCGTTTGAAAGCCCCATAGCAGCCAACTCCCTGACTGCGGTTGGTTGGATGTTAATCCCTACACCTAAAGGTTTAATTTTTTGAGATTTTTCGAAGATTTGAAATGGTATGCCAAGCTGGTGACAGGTTAAGCCAAGAGAAAGGCCCGAAATTCCAGCACCAGATATAATTATCATATGAATATAAACCCCTTGAACTTTTGTAATACAATCAAACTAAAATTGTAACTTATATTTAAAAAGTATAAGTTTTTGATCAAGTTAATTCTGAAGATAAAAGGTTAAAAAAATGACAAAAATGGTATCTCAGTTGTTAACTGAAATTGACCTCAAGAGCGAACAAAAGGATCAGATGAGTAGTGATGATCTTGTTGGCTTTGATGTTTCTAATAATTTCCGTCAGTTCAACCAAATGAATGATATGTTTACTAGAGCTTACTGGGATGAGTCAATTAAATCCTCTGACACAGAGGCATTTTTTAATAGTTATAGAACAGATTTTATTCCTAGACGTGGGGAAGGTTTTAACCAAAAAGACTTTGCTCTTCGAAATGCATCTTGGTTAATTTCAGATATAATTTCTAATCGTGGTGGAGAAAAAGGCTTAAGGGAAGGTTTTCAAGCTGCAATACAGTCAGATACGGAGATTGCACCAAACAAGGTTTTAATCGAAGATGTGGTGACTCAGTCAATTGAAATAAAAAAAATAGCAAAACTTTTTGGAGCAGATTTAGTCGGAATCACATCAGTAGATAAAAGATGGCATTACAGTCATCGAGTCGATACTACAACTTTTTCGGCCGTTGATAATGAACTTCCTGTAGGCTGTAACACTGTAATAGTTATGGCTCACGCAATGGATTATGATCTTGTAGACACATACCCATCTGCTTTAGCAGGAGCATCAACTGGTAGAGAGTATAGCCATGAAGCTTCAATTTGTATGCAATTGGCTGCTTACATTAGAGGCCTTGGATACGAGGCTATAGCGTCAATGAATGATACTGCTTTGGTTATACCTTATGCAATAAAAGCAGGTTTGGGGGAGTATGGGCGGAACCAAATGGTTTTAACTCCTGAGTATGGGCCACGAGTACGGTTTTCAAAGATTTTCACGTCACTACCTTTAAAAAATGATGTTCCTAAGTCGCTGGGTATAAAAGAATATTGTAATGATTGTAACAAGTGTGCGAAAGCGTGCCCTCCCAAAGCATTACCTTTTGGCGCTCCTACAGAAGGAAGTGAGAGCCCGTCTACAATTAAGGGAGTAAAAAAATGGTCTGCGAATTGTGAGAAATGTTTTGGGTATTGGGCAAAGATAAGAACGGATTGTGCGATATGTATGCGTGTGTGCCCTTTTAATCGAAAATATAAGAGCCTTTATGATATTGTATGGCGTTGGCTAGCAACCTCTCGATTTAGAAAACTCGCTTTGATGTGGGAAGCAAAGAGAAAACCTCGAAAGAGACTTAAACCAAATGACTGGTGGAGCTAAAATGTGTACCTTTCAAAAACACCTGAAACGAAATGGTATTTATGTCCTTACTTATTGATATGAGAAATCCAGAATGGATGACAGACGTAAGTTTGAAAGCCTTAATTTCTGCTAGCTTACCTAATGTTAATATAGTTTGTGGTCCTCCAAAATTTAGTATGCCTGAAATTATAATGGCAACCTTTACGAATACTTTTGACACCTCTATCCTGCAGTACTTACCTAATTTGCGTTTAGTCCAGAAAGTAGGAGCGGGCGTTGATTCTATTTTAGCAGACCCAAATTTTCCAACTAGTATCCGTGTCGCTCGGATGAGTAGCAGCACACAATCTTTAGAAATGGCAGAATATTGCCTGGCTGAAGTCCTAGCGTATCAGCGAAATATTCGTCTTTATCAAAGGAACCAAAGCCATAAAGATTGGCGACAGCATTCCCCAATGCTCAGTAGTAATTCTCATATTGGGGTTTTGGGTCTAGGGCACATAGGTAGAAAAGTTGCACAACTTTTTCTGAAATATGGGTTTAAGGTGTCTGGCTGGAGTAGATCACCAAAGGACATCAAAGGCGTTAAATCATACACGGGGAATGATGGGTTGGAGACAATGTTATCTCATTCAGATTATGTTATAGGTATTCTGCCCGCGACAAGAGAGACAGATAATTTAATAGATTCAGAAATGTTAAGAAATTTTAAGTCAGAAGCTATTTTCATTAACATAGGTCGTGGGAGTCTGGTTGTAGATAATGATTTGGTTGATGCGCTTAACGATGGAGTTTTGAAGGCAGCAACGTTAGACGTATTTAGACAAGAGCCTTTACCTTTACATCACCCATTTTGGTGTCATTCTAAAATCTCCATCACCCCTCATGTTTCTGGATGGAATGTTGATGATACAATCCTGGACATTGCTCAAAATTATTTAAGACTATTAAATAATGAACTATTGCTTCATGAAGTTGACCGAGACCTTGGGTACTAAGAGTTAATTTTATTAAAAGGACATATGGAATGAAAATAAAACCTTTTGGTGTAGAAATTTGGATGAATGAATTTGAAACACAATGTAAATATAATTTAGCTGAAACTTGTGTCGCATCTCTAACTGTTGAACAGTTATTAAATATTTCTGGTAAGGGTAATACTATTTTAGATGAGCTTTTACCTATGAAATTGACTTATGGGGAAATAGACGGCTCATCTCGCCTGAGAGATAATATATGTGGACTTTATGAAAACCAAAAAAGAGATAATATTGTTATCACTCATGGGGCTATTGGTGCAAATGCATTAGTTCATGAAACTATGATTTCACCTGGAGACCATGTGATTTCAATTTGCCCAACTTATCAACAGCACTACTCTATTCCTGAGAGTTTTGGAGCTAAGTTAGATATTTTGTGGTTACGTCCTGAGAATGACTTTCTACCTGATCTAGAAGAGTTAGAAAGTATGCTTCGTCCAAATACAAAATTAGTCGTATTGAATAATCCAAATAACCCTACTGGTGCGCTTTTAATGGGTCCTAATCTTGAAGAGTTTGTTGCTGTGGTTCGCACTTCTGGAGCTTACATACTATGTGACGAAGTTTATCGCGGAACCAATCAAGTAGGCAATGGGTTCGCTCCGGCAATGGCTGATATATATGAGAAAGGAATTAGTGTATCTAGTATGTCAAAGGTTTTTTCTTTAGCTGGAATTCGTTTAGGCTGGATTGCTGCTCCTAGAGAAGTACTTGAGGCAGTTTCCATACGAAGGGACTATAATACTATCAGTGTTGGTATGATAGATGACTACTTTGCATCTTTGGCCTTGGAAAACAAAGAAAAAATTATAGGTCGTAGCCAGAAAATTACACGAGGAAATCTAAAGATTTTAGACGATTGGATTTCAAAGGAACAGTCAATTTCATACAAAAAACCCCAAGCTGGGACTACGGCATTACTAAAATACGATTTTGATATTCCCTCACGTGAGTTCTGTATCCAGCTATTACGTGAGACAGGGGTGATGTTTACACCGGGATCGGTGATGGAGATGGAAGGTTGGCTAAGGATAGGGTATGCGAACAGCCCAGAGGTTCTTAGCCAGGGCTTGGACTTAGTAAGTAATTTTCTCTCACGGATGAAATCTAGGTAATAGAGATGTAAGCCGTGATCATGCTTTAAGTCCACAACCTTCAACAGTTATGCTATGCATATAGCGGTGATATCCCTGACCATCATTTACAGCCTTATGTTAGGTTGCTTTATTATCCCACATAGTAACATCCCTTTTCCCTAGGAAATTTAACATTGAAAGTCAGAGCTTACATAGAGAGTTTTTTAACAGTTAGTGTATGAGTTAAGATTACTGACTAGAGAATAATGTCTTTTTTACGGCCACTGACCAGCCGTCAGTGAGTACTTTAGTCTGTGATGGTGAGAGAGTAGGGTTAAAGCGTGCATCAAGGTGCCACGCCTTTGAGGCATCTTTTATATCACTAAAGCAACCATCTGCTAATGCTGCTAGCATGGCGGCCCCAAGTGCTGTAGTTTCTAATACTTTCGGCCTCTCAACATTGATCCCTAAAATATTAGATAGGAACTGCATCAACCAGTTATTTTCTGCCATGCCTCCATCTACCTTTAATAGGAGTGGTTTTATACCATCTTGGGACATTGCATTAAATAAATCATTAGTTTGGTATGCAACAGACTCTAACGCAGCTCTTACAAAATGTGCTCTGCTAGTATCTCGTGTAATTCCGTATATTGCACCGCGAGCATCAGGATCCCACCATGGTGCGCCCAGCCCTGTAAAAGCTGGGACTATATATACTCCGTGATTACTCGTCATACTGTTTGCTATGTTTGCGGAATCCTTAGCACTTTTTAACACTTTTAGGTCATCACGTAGCCATTGAATAACAGTTCCAGCATTAAAAATTGATCCCTCTAGAGCAAAACTTGTTTTACCATCTAACTTCAAACCAATTGTAGTTAGAAGGCGATTATTAGAATGGAGTCTTTTTTCTCCAGTATTTAGTATAACAAAGCAACCTGTTCCAAAAGTGGCCTTTATTGCCCCTGGCTCTGTACAAGCTTGGCCAATAGCGGCTGATTGCTGATCTCCAATTGCCGATAGGATTGGCAATGAATATCCAATCTCTGTTGTTGTTTGTCCAAGTAATCCTGCACACTCAACTACTTCTGGAAGAATACTTTTGGGAACATTAAAAATTGATAGAAGAGAGTCGTCCCACTCGCCGTTCTCTATATTGTAAAGACTGGTTCGTGATGCATTTGTAGCATCAGAAATATGTTTCTTACCTCCAGTTAAACGCCATATTAAAAAACTTTCAACAGTTCCAAAAGCTAACTCTCCAATTTCTGCCCTCTTACGGGCTCCTGGTACATTATCTAATATCCAACTAATTTTTGTGGCTGAGAAATATGGATCAATCAGTAATCCAGAAGATTCTTTAATCTCTTGTGCCTTCCCTGATTTACGGATTTTCTCGCAGATTTTAGAGGTTCGTCTGTCTTGCCAAACGATTGCGTTGTATATGGGCTTACCAGTACTTCGATCCCAAATAATTGAAGTTTCCCTTTGATTGGTGATACCAATTCCACAAACTTTATAACCTCCAGAAATTGCCTCACTTATGGCTTTCCTAGTGACAGAGAGTGTACTTGACCATATTTCCTCTGGATCATGCTCTAACCAACCATCATTTGGATATATTTGAGTGAGTTCTTTGTGAGCTGTACTTACAGTGTTGCCGTTGGTGTCAAATACAATGGCGCGACTGCTTGTGGTCCCTTGATCAATAGCGAGATAAGTTTTCATGGAAACTTTCAAAATAATTATGATTTGTTATTAAGGTTAGTTAAAATCTAGGTTCTCGGCCAGGTATTAATTTGGAAACATGAGCCCTCATGATTAAAGGTCTCAAATTTAAAATTACCAAGAACCCACATTTTTCATTGATACCCAGGGCTCACATGGCAACATTGGTTCTCCTTCCTGCAAAAGCTCTATTGATATCTGATCAGGAGATTTAATAAATGCCATATTCCCATCTCTAGGAGGCCGGTTAATTGTAACTCCAGCATCCATTAGTGCCTCACATAATACATATATATCCTTAACCCTGAAGGCTAGGTGACCAAAGTTTCGACTACTGTCATACTCCTCAGGATCCCAGTTGTAGGTGAGTTCTAAAGCGGGGGAACGATTTAATTCATAATTCTCTTTGTCTAATGGAGCACAGAGAAAAATATTAGTATAACGACCTGCCTTGCTATCAATACGCCTACTTTCGATTAGGCCCAGAAGTTCGCAGTAAAACTTTAACGATTCCTCTATATTTGAAATTCTAACCATAGTATGTAAATAACGCATTTTTATTACTTTCCCTTTAAAAATTTAATTTTTTATTCGAGTTTCTCGAAGTGTTAAAATAATTAAAGCAACTAGTATAAAACTTGCTCCAATTACTGTATTTTTGCTTGGTATTTCCGAAAAAATGAAAAAACCAATTATAGTAACAGGGATTATATGAAAATATCCCATGGGGGCAAGAAAAGAAGCTTCAGCACTTCGGAAAGCTTTAATAAAGAAAAACTGCGCAGTTGTTGCGAGCAAGCCTATTAAAATCATTAACGCCCATTGGGTCATATCTGGTTGATGCCAAAAATAAAAAGCGAATGGTGCTGATACAATACAAACTCCAACAGAATACCACACCATCAAAGGTAAGTTCTCCATTTCACTAGATAAATGTTTTTGAATAATAGTTGCAGCACTCCCACAAAACATTCCAAAAATTGCCAATAAAGCAACTAACTTGAGTTCTGGAGCTTCAGGATTAAAGGCAAACCAAATAGCCAAAAAACCTAGAGTTATCATTAGCCATCTAAGAATAGATTGTTTTTCCCTTAGAAAGAAGAATGCAATTAAGGACATAGCAGCGGGTCTGAGATAACCAATGGTACTGACCTGAGCTAATTGTATTTGGGATATTGTAAAAAAGTTAATTGTTAATGCCACTGACGAAAAACCCACCCTTAGCATATTAAGGGCTATATTTTCTTTCAAAACTTTTCCATCACCTCTTAAAAGGATAATTGGAAGCAGCATTACGGTACTACTTAGAGCTCTTATAAAAACAATCTGGATTGGCAGAAAGTCTCCAACTAAAAACTTTACTAAAATGATATGCGTTAACATAAAAATTTCGTTTAAAAGCCAAAATTGAAGCCCGTACAGGTTTTTGTTCTGTTTTAACATTAACCTTGACGAGGACTAACCAAATTTACGAAAAGCCTAAAGGCACCGGGTACTAAGTTATCCATTTGATAGAATAAATTTAGAGCGCAGTGTAGGTGATCACCTTTCCCAACTGTTGCATGCATCAAGGCCCCGTGCAGTGGCTCTTCACCTGGATCAGACATTGAGAGCAATGGTGCATATTCTTGCCCCCAGCTTGATGCAAAATAAAGCCCTCTTTCTTTAACCCACCCCTCAAAGTCTTCCTCAGAAATATTATTGGGTCCCTTAAAGAAATGGTGTTCTGGTTCCGTAATAATTACGGGGCTATTGGCGTTTGTGATTCGCCAACGAATAGAAGGACTACCGACCTGTAATGAATAAGGCGCGCTTTTCTCTGAATCCCAATTATCCCACGGTCGATGATATTGACTTATATAACGACCCCCATTTTTCATCCATTCACGAAGGTGACTCATAGCATTATTAATAGGCCTGCTGTTGCCAGAAAACACCCCGGAGACGATGGTATCGAAATTCATAATATTTCCAGATAATAAATCTTCATCGGTTATTTGTGTTACGTTGGCCCCTAATTTCTCCGCCCAAAACCAGGCTCGATCGACACCACCATCGATCCAACCCACTTTAAGCCCAGAAAGTGACTGTGAATTAACAAGTGCAATATTGGTCTGACAGGGTTTAAAGATCACTTGCGGATTTATGTGTGGGTACGATATCTCTCTCTTTTGAAGGAGAGGTGTGTTATCAAAGCTAGCTTTTATTTCGTAGTGTCCCTGATTTGTACCAGGAGGGATTAGTATATCAATTTCTTTATTCTTTTGCTGTTTGTTAGATTTTGATTTTGTACTCCATTCACTAGGTAGCTCTAATGTCAAAGCGTCTAATGCTTCATTGGTTTCCTGTCCTGATAACTGGATTTTAATAGATACGTTATGAGTTTTTGCGTTATCACTTTTATCACCTTGAAGAATTATAACGTTTTCTGGTGAAATATCTGCGTTTGTTTCTGGTTGAGTAGTGAAAGGGATTTCTGGTGTAGTAACTACCTCAAAATTCTGTCCATGTAATGAAAACTTAACTTTTGCATGCAAACCAAATTCGGGTGGAGATATACCATGCCAAGGTTTTAACAAAGGTACTGGAATTTTATTTTTTATATTGGCTGTTGATGTAATAGTTTTCCGTTGGCCAGTTACTTCTATTACTTCTCTTTTATCTACATTCTCAGTAGTACTTTCATCATCAAGAAAGGGTATGTTAATTTTATTGGTAGGATCAATTAAAGATGCAGAGATTTTTTCTAGTTTTACCGTGTCATCCTGATACCAACTAAGATTAGCCATAAAAGAGTTGCCAATAACTGGTGTTGAAGGTTCAATATCTAGACGGATTAAAAGTTGAGCTGCTTCAGCTATTGCCCTTGAGCATTGTGATTTTTTAAGAGTGACTCTGTGAGCATGGTCTTCATCAATGTGACTTTCTATTGTTTCTAGATGGGCCTTTAATTCACAAAGGTGAGTTATAACTGCAGACTGATTTGGAAATGACTCTAACGCTTTTACTGCAGCTTTGTCGGCCAACTCACTTGCAGATCTAGATTCTTCACTGCAACAAAATTCTCTGAGTTCAGAAAGGCAAGTTGGAACGCCATCGACTAACTTTTTATCAACTTTTTGTCCGGAAACTGTTTTTAGCTGATGGAGGGGTACTTGTCCTCCCATCTCGTCAATTACTTTACCCATTCCCTGAGATGCATGATAACTACGAGACCATTCTGCTATCTGACTGTAAGACCCTCCAAAAACGGGATCAAATCCACTAACATCGATAAAGTGAGTGGCACTAGGGGGGCCCACTTCGTCGTCATATGCACCACCACCACCACCCCATGCAGGTAAATAGAGAGCATTGGCTTGCCATGGTTTTAAATTTAGGTCGGAGTATAAATTTGGATCTGACGCTTCAGTAAAAGCAGAAATTGTTGACTCTGTAACAGCGCGATGATGACCATGCTGACCTGGTACATCTAAAAATGTGGGAATCAGGATATCAGGTTTGAACGTTCGAACCATTTTTACCATTTGACGCTTAGTATAATTTTCACCCCATATTTCGAAAGTCTGTTTTCCAGATTTAGAAAGGCCAAAATCAATTATTGGATCATCTATGGTCTCTGAAAGCCAACCTATATCTGCTCCAAAAACACCCATCGCATGTAGTAGTTCTTCTGTTCTAATATAACCAAGTTCATCTCCACGCTCAGGCCCTATTGAATTCTGTCCACCATGACCTCTGACGGCGTTTACATAAACAATGTGAAAACCGTCTTTGAGTGATAAACGAGCGAGCAATTTTGATGTTTCGTCGTCAGGGTGTGCGCCTGTTTGCATAAATGTAATCGTAGATTGAAGTGACTTGAGGTGTCCCCAAAGTTTCTTCATGGGGTTTCTTTTTTCCTGATTAATTACGCCTACATTTCTCATCACAACCCCAAAAATCCTTAAAAAATCTATTTATCATTATTTTGCACATTTGACTAAGTCAACAATATGTTTGCTTATTTCAATCTCCTCTAATAAACATTTGGTAAGCTATTTTTCTGGGGGAAGGGTAGGAAAGCCGTTGTTTTTGTTCTCTCAACCATATTTTTAGCAGTAAAACAATTTTATTACTCTAGGGAGATATATAATGAATAGATATATAAAGAAGCCTATTGTTGCTCTGGCAGCAGGCATAGTGGCTCTATCAGCAAGTTTGGCTAGTGCTGTGGAAATAGAATACTGGCAGTACACTTATGGTAGTAGGGTTAAAGCAATTGATGCACTTATTGAGACATTTGAGGCTGCGAACCCAGGCATCACCGTTAAGCATACTAACTTTCCTTACGCCGATTATCGTAAAAAGGTTGCAATTGCTGTTTCTGCTGGTGATGGTCCAGATGTCGTACAGCTATATTACGGTTGGTTGAATGACTATAGAGATAGTGGACTTTTACAGCCGCTCTCAAAAGAGGCATTTCCACACTCTTCCATAGAGAGTGATTTTTTCCCGATGGTATCTACAATGAAAGTAGATGGAGATTATTGGGGTTTACCGACAGCGGTTAGAGCACTGGCTTTATTTTATAATAAAGACCTGTTTGCAGCGGCCGGCCTCTCTGGTGCACCAGAAACACTAGACGAGATGGTTGAATATGCAAAAAAATTGACCAAGAAAGACTCTGGTGGAAATTATGAAGTCGTTGGTTATGCTACTGATGGTGGAGCCGGTCAAGAACATCACTTTATGAGAGAAGTTTTAACACGACTCTTTGGAGGTGCACCTTATTCAGACGATGGAACAAAAGTCACTTACAATGATGCAGCTGGTGCTAAAGCTCTGAAATATTTGACTGACTTTCAGATGACTCATAAAACTGGCGCGAGTGGATTTATGAACCGAGGTCAAGATGCTTTTAAGGCGGGTAAAGCTGGGATGGTACTTGATGGTTCCTTTCGAATTAATACCTTTAAAAAAGTTGAAGAGTTAAACTTTGGCATTGCAGAACTTCCTGGACATGAGGGTAATCGGTATAACTTCGCTTCATACTGGATAAATGGTATTAGCTCTAAAGCTGAAGGTGAAAAGCTAGCAGCAGCTAATAAATTCCTTCAACACATAACTAGTGATGCGGCAATGCAATTGTGGTTAGATACTGTGGGAGAGCTGCCGGCAAAGCCAGCTATTGCTTTAACAGACGAAAACCAAGCGCATCCTTACTTTGGACCGTTTATTCGTGGTCTTGGTTATGCAACGGCTACTGCGTTCAAATCAGAGAAACCTCAAAGACAGGCGATTATCGATGCTATCGATATGGTAACTTTGCAAGGTGTCTCACCGTCTGATGCACTTAATAAAGTTGCAAAAGACGAGCAAGAGGTTTTGGACGACTACTACGATAACTAGTTGGTTGAGAACAGTTTCTAACCAATAAGAAATAAGAGGGATGGCATATTATTTGCCATCCCTCAAACTTCAATTTAGGTATCTGATGTTTGTGAGTTTCTGGAATAAGTTAAGTATTAATCAAAAGCTTGCTATTACAGCCTGGTTATTTTTAGCTGTGCCAATAGCTTTTTATGTTATCATTAGGTTTTATCCAACTTTTGAAGCTTTTTATGTCTCCACACTAAAGTGGAATTTACTGGGAGCAAAAAAATACATTGGATTAAGAAACTATGAGAAAATTTTTGCAGATGAGGACTTTTGGCTGGTATTGTTGAATACCTTTAAATATGCGGGCGTTGGTGTACCAATTAGCCTTTTTCTAGCTTTTAGTATTGCGTATTTCTTAAATGAAATAAATCGTTGGCATGATTTCATCAGGGCTTTATATTTTATTCCTTTTTTGACAACGGCTGTGGCAATGGCTTGGGTCTGGAAATGGTTTTATCAACCTATGCCAATAGGGTATATCAACTATTTTCTGACCTCGGTAGGTATCCCTGCTCAGCCATTCTTAAAATCTGTGCATCAAGGATTATATGCTATAATGGCGCCTGCTGTGTGGGCAGGTTTGGGCTTCCAAGTTATCATATTTATCGCTGGGATAAGAGCAATACCTCGAAGTTATTATGAGGCTGCTGAAATTGATGGGGCGGGAAGATGGCAAATCTTACGTGAAATCACCTTACCATCTCTTAAACCAACCGTAATATTTTTGACAGTTGTGTCTACTATTGGGTTTTTACGTATATTTGACCAAGTGTATTCAATGACCACGAATGGTAGTGGTGGCCCTTTGAATACAACAAAACCACTTGTTTTAATGATCTACGAATTTGCATTTGACGAGTTTAAACTAGGGCGTGCCGCGGCGTTGACTGTAATCTTATTTGTTATATTGTTGGTTATTAGTATGTTTCAGCTTTGGTTGATGAGGAAGAAACCATGATTGATCAGGCCTCGCGCATAGCTTATCTTGAAAAAATACAGCCAGGAAAAATAATAATTTGGACTCTTCTGTTTTTGGGTGGGGTGGTGATGATTACACCTCTGGCATTCATGATTTCCACCTCATTTAAGACTGGTACTGAAGTATTTAATTTAGGAATTATACCAGAAAACCCCACTCTTAAAAATTACATTTTTATTTTGAATGAGTCTAAATTCCTGCGTTGGATGTTAAACTCACTTTGGGTGGCAACCTTTAGTACAGTTTCGGTAGTATTTTTTGATTCACTGGTTGGGTATACATTGGCTAAGTTCACTTTTCGTGGGCAAACAATAGTTTTTGTAGCAATATTGAGTACGTTGATGATACCTACAGAGATGTTAATCATTCCTTGGTATATGATGTCTCGTGAGTTTGGTTGGATTGATACTTACTGGGGTATCGCCTTTCCAGGGCTTATGACAGGATTTGGAACCTTTCTTATGCGTCAATTTTTTATGGGTCTGCCAGATGAGTTAATAGAGGCTGCTCGTATCGATGGTTGGTCTGAATTCGCAATATGGTCAAAAATTGCTATGCCTTTGGTAGTTCCGGCTCTGTCCGCCTTAGCTATTTTCCACTTTTTGGGAAATTGGACAGCATTTATTTGGCCTTTAATAGTAACAAATGACCCAGATCTTTATACAATTCCCGTTGGCTTGGCATCTTTCAATGGAGAATTTGAGACAGATTGGGAGATTGTCATGACGGCATCATGTTTGGCTACCCTCCCGACACTTTTAGTTTTTCTATTGCTCCAGAAATTTATTATTAGAGGCGTAATGTTAGCGGGTCTTAAAGGATAAAATAATGATAGATTCATATGATAAATTTCCGGCAAAAGTTTACTCAGAGGCCGTATTGGCTCCTGATCTAGAAATTTATAAGAAGTACTTTTCTGAAAGCTTACACAATATAAATATTGCTCACTGCATCATGCTTAGCGAACAAGGCCTTTTAAGTGCGTCAGATACTAAGTTAATACTTCAAGGGTTAGTATCTATTGATAAAGAAAAACAGTATATGGAAGTTGAGTTTGACGGCACTTTTGAGGATTTATTTTTTTTAGTTGAACGAGAGTTAGGGCAACGCATCGGTTCAGAAGTTGCAGGAAAATTACATACAGGGCGTTCGCGAAATGACCTTGAACATACAATGTTTAGACTCCAACTTCGTAGTCGCCTAACAGAACTATTAAAGCAGTATAATTTACTGTTACGACAACTTATTGATAGGGCTGAAAGAGGCATTGACGAAATTGTGCTACTTTATACGCATGGGCAGCCAGCTCAACCATCGACTTTAGCCCATTACCTTTCTGCAGCAATTGAATTTGTGTTGAATGATATAGAGCGAATCTTTAGTGCCCTTAAAGCAGTAAATATGTCTCCCATGGGGGCAGCAGCGATTACAACCTCTGGATTCCCGCTGGATCGAAACCGGGTTGGT
>Ga0308018_10000290_pt1 | contig 27060 bp, 26 predicted proteins | sample Neamet282_FD_203130 | JGI IMG/M metagenome (GOLD analysis project Ga0308018, IMG submission 203130) | Marine microbial communities from water near the shore, Antarctic Ocean - #282 | ecosystem: Environmental > Aquatic > Marine > Unclassified | place: Southern Ocean | collected 2014-10-01
CACTTTTAGTTGACAAATGCGGCGGGTTTAAGCCTTTAATGCGAGCACTGGATACGGCTTATCTAGATTGGCCAGAGCAATCAGTCAATCCATTCTTTAATATTAATACGCCTGATGATCTTAAAAAGGCAGAGAAATTACTAAATATTTAGGCCATTTTCGTGAATATTGCACAGAATAGGAAAGTGTTGATCCCATGATAAATAGACATTCACATTATGCACTTTTAGAACATTATCTGTCTGATGAGTCTGATTCCGACTGGGCTTTGGCTACCGTGGTCAATAAAGAGGGCTCCAGTTATCGATCGCCAGGATCGATCATGATAGTTAACTCCTCTGGCCAATCCTTTGGTTTGGTCAGTGGTGGATGCCTAGAGGCAGATATAGTGATGCGAGCCAAACGAGTCTTTCATAGCAATATGGCGGCTTATGTTGAATATGATTTGCGCGAAGAAGATTCCTTTGCTGCGGATCTTGGGATCGGTTGCAAAGGTAAAATAGGCGTGCTGATTCAAATATTAACCGATAAGCACAAAGCCGTGTTGGAGGTTTTATATTCTCAATTAAAAGCGGGTGAATCCTGCTATTTACTCCAAAAATTTGAAGGTCAGATGGAATCTTCTGATCTTAATGAAATCACACTATTAGATGCCAATGGCACACCATTAGCGGCAACGAGCGACGCCGGTCACAGTGCCCTGGCTGAAAGTGCGAAATCCAGTGATCAACATTCCACTTTCTATAGAGATGACTCCAGGTACTCTCTGTCCAGAGTCGATGCTGCTTTTAATTTTTGGATTTTTGGAGGTGGAGCCGACGCCCAGCCTCTAGCAACTATGGCTTCCCAGCTAGGGTGGCGAGTTACAGTGGTAGACCATAGAGCGGCTTATGCTAGAGATAGTGTTTTTAGGACTGCAGAAACCATCCTTAAAAAAAGACCAGAGGACTTAGATTGCACGATAGAGTGGCCGCCTATAAATGGCGCAATGCTAATGACCCACAATTTGGAATTAGATGCGCAGTGGCTAACCTTTTTACATCAGCGTTGCAGCCCCACTTATGTGGGCCTGTTAGGCCCTGTTGAGCGACGAGAAAGCGTATTGGAATTATCCGAAGTGGCAGATTTGGAATGGCTTGATAAGCATGTGAATGGTCCTGTAGGGCTCGATATAGGGGGAGAGTTGCCAGAGTCTATAGCGTTATCAATTCTGGCCCAGTGCCATGCGGTTTTGTACGGAGCCAGTGGCGAAGTGTTGAATAAGAGAAGTTATATTCGAATAAACCCTAGCTAACTGAGTCAGTTCTAGCGTGCTGGGTATCAATTCCAATGGTGTAATAACAAGTCTATTTTTGCCATAATAGACGCCTCATTGCGGGTTGTTGCTATGAATATAGAGATTATGGCTGAGGTTGTGGCCAGTTAGCATTTTGTTCAGCTTGACCCCTCACTGATTAAGATTAAACGAGTAGTTTATATGCCTTTAAACGATGACGATTTTATGCGCTATAGCCGGCATCTTTTGATGGGCGACATCGGCGAGTTAGGGCAACAGCGGTTATCAGATTCCAGAGTTTTGATTGTTGGTTTGGGCGGGCTAGGCTGTCCAGTGGTGCTCTATTTGGCTGCTGCTGGAATTGGGCAGATAGGACTATGTGATCCGGACCGGGTGGATAAAACTAATCTACAGCGTCAGGTTTTATACAGAACAGACGATTGCGGGAGCCTTAAGGTGGGCTGTGCTAAGCAAGCACTAGAGGCATTGAACCCTGGAGTGACTATTAGTGCGTTTGCACGGCCAATAGATAAAGAAATACTAGCCGATGGCTATGATTTGGTGGTCGACTGTACGGATAACTTAGCGGCTCGACAGATAATTAACGAAGCATGCTATGCACAGGGAATTCCCTTTGTGAGTGCGGCGGCGGTAGGGTGGGAAGGCCAGTTAGTGGCTTTTGACTTCAGTCGCTTCAGAAGTCTTTGCTTTAACTGCATTATTGACCATAATTCAGCGGAACCGATGATGAATTGCGCTAATTCAGGGGTTGTGGGGCCGGTGCTAGGAGTTATGGGAAGTATGCAGGCCACAACGGTGATCAGGTTGCTGTTAGGCTATTTTAAGCAACATGGGGAAATGACACGCTATGATGGTAAGCGTGGGCGATGGTTGTCGATGCACTGTAGCCGCAACGTGCAATGCCCAACCTGTGGCGCTGCATCTGACTAGGGAATATATTATGAGTAAAAAGACTGTTTCTAAGAGACGATTTATGAAAATAGCGGTACTGACTATTTCTGATACACGCACATTCAAAACCGACAGCTCGGGCTCTTGGTTACAAGAAGCGATTGAGATGGAAGGCCATGAGCTAATAGACCGCAAAATCGTTATAGATGATATTTATCAGATGAGATCTATCGTCTCTAATTGGGTCGCAGATACGAGTGTAGAGGTGATAATTACAACGGGTGGCACTGGGTTCACTGGCCGTGACAGTACCCCCGAGGCATTGGCGCCAATTTTCGATAAACACATCGAAGGATTTGGCGAACTTTTTCGTCAATTATCTTATGATGAAATAGGGACGTCTACCGTCCAGTCTCGGTGTCTTGCCGGACTTGCCAATAGAACGGCCATCTTTTGTTTACCTGGCTCAACTGGAGCCTGCAAGACTGGCTGGAATGGCATTATTCGAGAGCAGCTAGACAGCACCTTTGAACCCTGCAATTTCGTTCAACATGTTGGGCCGCGGGTCAAGTAATGCAATCAGTACAAGACGCCATTGCTAATCTCATTGAGTGTGCATCTGTACTGCCGATGGTTGATTCAATCAAGGTCACCCATAGTTTGGGCCGAATATTAGCAGAGGATGTGGTTGCTTGCGTTGATGTGCCTCCGGCAGATAATAGTGCAATGGATGGTTATGCCTTTTGCTACGACGATGCTATTAACCTGAACTTCAACTTGCCGATCAGCCAGCGCATTCCGGCAGGAACTCCGTCACGGCCCTTGCAGACCAATACTGCCGCTCGTATCTTTACTGGCGGCGAGATTCCGGTAGGTGCTGACACCGTAGCCATGCAAGAAAGTTGCACTGAACAAGGCAATACAGTGAAGTTAAGCTCTAGCATTGTCGCTAAATCAAATATCCGGCCTCGAGGGCAAGACATTACTGCCAAATCAACTATATTGGCTGCCGGCGCCCATCTAGGTCCCGCTCAGATGGGCTTGCTCTCATCACAAGGATTTAACCAGGTTAAGGTCTATGCCCCACTCAAAGTGGCTATTTTTTCAACAGGAGATGAGCTTGTAGAGCCTGGCTTTGAATTAAAACCAGGCCAAATTTACAACTCAAACCACGCTACCCTGATTGGGCTTATTCAGTCGTTGGATATGGAGTGCATTGATCTGGGTACCGTGGCAGATGACCTAGAAGCGACTAAGGCTATTTTGCAGAGTGCTGCTGTTAAGTCGGACATAGTGATTAGTGCAGGTGGTGTTTCAGTTGGCGAAGAGGATCATGTTAAAGCTGCTGTGGCTGACCTTGGTTCAATTGAATTTTGGCGTGTCGCTATTAAACCAGGTAAGCCATTAGCATTTGGCTCGGTGGATAACACACCGTTTATCGGTTTGCCAGGCAACCCGGCTTCTGTATTTGTAACATTTACTGTTCTTGCCCGACCTTTTTTGTTGGCTAGCCAAGGCCTGCGCGCTCAGCAAAAGCCTATGTTAAAGGCTACGGCGCTATTTAATCGCCCCGCTGAGTCTCGTGAGGTTTATCTTCGCGGGCGACTAATTTGCAGTGAAAAGGGCGACGGAGTTGAAATCTATCCTAATCAAAGTAGTGGGGTGCTCTCGTCAGTGAGTTGGGGCGATGTCTTGGTTAGACAAAATAGTGGCGAGAATATCCAATTTAATGACCTTGTTGATGTGTTAGTCTATTCATCATATTAAAATCTAGTAAGAAGAGAGAAAAGTGACTAACCCAGATGAACTATCTTCGATGAGCAACTCTCTAATTGACCCCTTTGGCCGAAAAGTTGATTATTTAAGGCTCTCGGTAACCGATCGTTGTAATCTGCGCTGCACCTACTGTATGGCGGAAGATATGACATTCCTGCCCCGACAGCAGATCTTATCCTTAGAAGAGCTTCGTGATGTCGCCTCGGCTTTTGTTGAGCTGGGCGTGCGTAAAATTCGTCTAACGGGTGGTGAGCCGCTTATTCGTAGGGATATTATTAAGTTAGTGAGTGCTGTATCAGTTCTTCCCGGTTTAGATGAAGTAACGATGACCACTAATGGCATGTTACTTCCCAAGATGGCACAGCCTCTCAAAGATGCCGGTATGAACCGTCTCAATATTAGTATTGACAGCCTTCAGCCGGACCGTTTTAAGACGCTAACTCGATTAGGTGACCTAGGCGTATGGCATAAGGGTATTCAGGCGGCTAAAAAAGCTAATTTTGCAAAGCTTAAGCTGAATGCAGTTATCCTCGCTGGCTTTAATGATGACGAGGTGATTGATTTGGCTCGTTATGCGGTAGATAACGAGATGGATATTTCGTTTATTGAGGAAATGCCTCTCGGTGATATATCTTCTCATGATCGTGCCGATACCCAGATTACTAGCCAGTCCATCCGCCACCAGTTAGACCGTGAGTTTGATTTGACTGATAGTGTGGAAACCACCGGTGGACCATCGCGATATGTCCGGATAGCAGGTAGTGATAGTAAAATTGGTTTTATTTCACCTATGACTAACAATTTTTGCGAGTCTTGTAATCGTGTCCGAATGACCGCTGAAGGACGCTTATTACTATGCTTAGGTAACGAAAACAGTATGGATTTGCGTGAGGTGATTCGCTCTCACCCTGGTGACTCGGCACTATTACGAGCCAAAATAGTTGAGGCTCTGAAAAATAAGCCAGAACGTCACGAGTTTGATCTCAATCGCACTGATATTGTCCGTTTTATGAATATGACCGGTGGTTAGTGCTTGGTCTCACTTGGTTAGGTATTTATTAGCTCGGCCTTATTGATAAGTAACGCGTTTATACTACGAAATTCACATTCCAGTATGTTATTGTTCCCTTAAGTATAAATACTGAACATAGCCATAGCGCTGGTCGTTATTGTCGAGCTAGGTTCGCACAGGGCTAAGGATGAATTCACTTAATCAGCATACGGTTACCTCACCATTCGTTAAGGGCCGACAGCATCAGTTGAAGTTTCAGCTGATTTTGTCTGAGGCCTCACAGCTCTTTAATTGGCAGGGTTCACGTGCCACGACATTGGCGGATATCGCCGGCACCATGAATTTAACTAAAACCTGTCTTTATTACTACGTTAGAAACAAAGAAGATCTTGTCCACAAGTGCTATGTGGCGACCTGCGATATGTGGTTGCAGCGGGCAATTGAGGCGAATGAGCTGTCCGGCTCTGGCCTAGATAAAATCATCTCGATGATTGGCGGACATTTGCAGCAATATGCATCGACATTACAGGATGAATCTCCTCATTTTGCCATGTTGAGCGAGGTTACCTCGCTGAATGATGAATGCCGTGAGGATATCCTTAAGCGCTGGTCTGAGGTGTTTGTACTTTGCCGCTCAATGGTAGAGAGCGGAGTCAAAGAGGGCGTGATTGCTGATTTAGACCCTTCTGTGGCGACATTGGCCATATTTTCTATTATCCAATGGTTCCCAGTATGGATGAATCGGAAACACGCCGCTAATGCCAGTTCGGTCATGGCGAGCGTGTTGAGCCTGGTGACTGATGGCTTGGCCAGCGAGCACCATGTGTTTGAAGAGGTTGATTTTCCTGTCTTAAGTGAGATTAATGAGGATAGCTTCAACCGTAACATTCAAAACCATAATAAACGCGAGGCTTTTTATCGGGTGGGTTCCACTCACTTTAATCAGAAAGGCTACAAAGGTACGTCGCTTGATGAAATAGCGAATTCTCTGGATGTGACTAAGGGCGCGTTTTATTACCATATAAAAAATAAAGAGACGCTTCTTTACCAATGCTTCCAACGTACATTGCAGCTGGAAAGTAATCTGCTAAATAAAGCTAGAGAGGCTGGTAAGGTGGGGCTGAAACAAATTGAGCTGTCGCTACGCTATTTGTTTCACATTCAATTTAGCGATCAGGGCCCATTGATTCGTTACCGATCACTCCCGTCATTAGACCAAGATCATCGGAAAAGGGTGTTAAAAGCGACCAAAGAGAACAGCGAGAAACTGGGTGCCTATATTCGCCAGGGACTGATTGATGGGACGGTGCGAAACATCGATTCTGAGATAACCCAGAATATTTTATCTGGTGCTATTGAGGCGAGTCCTGATCTAACCGATTGGCTTCCGGACATGGATGGAAAAGAGTTATCTTCAGAATATTTTTATTTATTTATCAATGGATTATCGGCTAAACCTCGATAATTATATAAGTTTGTAGCTTTATAGAGTTATAGTTTATGAATAATTTTATTTTTAGTACGGTGTCTGATGTTGTCGTTGGTCCGGGTGCCTCTGAGCAGCTTGGAGAAATGGCCGTGGGTTTGGGTATTAAGCGCGCCTTAATAGTGACTGATCCAGGTATTATTCAGTTTGGTCTCTTAAATTCAGCGACTATCAGTCTCGATACGCATAATATCGAATACAGCATTTATTCCGATGTAGTGGCTGATCCGCCGGAGCATGTAGTTATCGACGCAGTCATAACCGCACAAGCTTTTGGCTGTGATGGGGTGATCGGTTTTGGTGGTGGTAGCTCTATGGATGTAGCCAAGCTGCTAGCTGTTCTTGTCGCTGGAGACCAGGCTTTGTCTGAAATTTACGGTGTTGATCAAATTAGGGGCAAGCGATTACCTCTAATTCAGGTGCCCACTACAGCTGGAACAGGCTCGGAAGCGACGATGGTATCCATTATCACGACGGGCGAGACTACAAAGGCGGGCGTAGTTAGCCGAACTCTGCTAGCCGATAAGATCATTCTTGATGCCACCTTGACCACTGGATTGCCGGCTCATGTTACAGCTGCAACGGGTATTGACGCAATGGTTCACGCGATCGAGGCCTACACCTCAAAGCGTCTTAAGAACCCATTGTCTGACATGCTTGCCTGTGAGGCTTTGCGGTTACTTTCCGGTAGTATCGTTACTGCGGTTAAGCAGGGAGGGGATGTTGCCGCCAGAGGCGATATGCTCCTAGGGGCGATGCTAGCGGGGCAGGCTTTTGCCAATTCGCCTGTGGCAGCGGTTCACGCATTAGCCTACCCGTTGGGTGGTAATTATCATATCCCTCACGGCCTATCCAACTCATTGGTACTTCCGCATGTGCTTCGCTTCAATGCGCCAGTAGCGGCGGATCTCTATGCCGAGATTGCGCCTTTAATTATGCCTAATCAGATTTTACCGGAGGATGCTATTGCTAGGACCGAAATGCTGGCTGATCACTTTTTGGCTCTAGCTAGTGAACTGGGGTTACAAACGACCTTGAGAGAGATGAATATTCCGAAAGATGATTTGCAAAAACTAGCCGAGGATTCGATGCTTCAGCAGCGGTTACTCGTTAATAACCCACGAGAGGTTAGCCTCGAAGATGCCTTAGGCATCTATCAGCAAGCCTACTAAGGCGAATGGAGAGCAAAGCATGAGTGATGACCAACGATCGGATTATAAGTACTTTTCGAGCATTACTACCCGCTGGATGGATAACGATATCTACGGGCATGTGAATAACGCGGTTTATTACAGCTATTTTGATTCAGTGGCCAACCAATATCTCATCGAGAAGGGCGGTTTAGATGTTCACACTTCCGATGTTATTGGTTTTGTAGTTGCCTCTGATTGTCAATACAAGTCCCCCGTGGCTTATCCAGAGCTACTTGATGCCGGTTTGCGGGTGAACAAGCTAGGTAATAGCTCGGTAGAGTATGGCATAGCCATTTTTAAAGAAGGCGCTCATCTGGCGTCTGCAACGGGTACTTTTACCCATGTTTTCGTTAATCGTTCCACCGACAAATCAGTGCGTATACCCACAGGCCTCAGAGTTGCGCTAGATGCACTTTTGGTAAAGGAATAGTAGTCATTTAAAGGAGTAATCAGTTGGATCTTAAAAACAAGGTAGTGGTTGTGACCGGTGGAGGTAATGGCATAGGTAAAGCCTTATGCGAAAAATTTGCCTCATTAGGTGCAAAAGTGGCTGTTGTGGACCTTGAGGGTGACGCCGCGCAACAGGTGGCTGAGTCATGTAAAGGTCTAGGTTTAGCTGCTGATGTTGGCGTAGAGGCCGATATTGAGTCAGTTGTGCGTGATACTGAGGCCCAACTAGGGCCAATCGACATATTTATCTCTAATGCCGGTGTTTCTTTTAGTGATGCGCCTGGGTGGATGGCAGCTTCGGCCTCTAATGAGGCCTGGCAAACCAGTTGGAATGTCAATGTAATGGCTCACGTATGGGCTGCTCGCGCCGTTATACCGGGAATGATAAAGAGAGGGGGCGGTTATCTTGTCAATGTCGCATCCGGAGCCTCTTTGCTCTGTCAGGTTGGCGACGCAGCTTACTCTACAACTAAAACTGCGGCGCTCGGCTTTGCAGAATCTCTTGCCATTACCCATGGCGATGACAATATCAAAGTATCAGTAGTGTGCCCGCTTTATGTAGCCACTCGTATGACAGAGGGCGGGCGAGGAGTTAGCGGCACTGACCAAGTAATGACAGCCGAAGATGCAGCCAAATCGGTCCTAGAGGGTATGACGGCAGGCACTTTTTTAATTATGCCTCACGATGATTTAGCTACTTATGCCCAACGTAAGAGCGTTGATTATGATCGCTGGATAATGGGCATGCGCAGAATGCGTAAAGGCCTTGTTGAGCAGCACCCTAATTACGACTACCAGCGGTAAATAGCAATGCTAAATCAGAAAAATAGAGGCTCCTTGACAGTCTTGCTTGTTGCTGGATTGGCGCTAGTTGGCTGGTGCATCCCCGTTCTTGCAGTGAATTATGACGACTATGACGAGGATGTCGCTAAGTTACTGCAGGAATATCAAATTCTTCCTGATGATCAGGGATCCTACGCTCCTTCGGTTCTGATGTTTAATGAAGGCAAAGATAGCAATACCTTGGTCGACTTTGAAACAGGGCTAATTATCCTCACAGCTACAACCGAAAAGGTATTAAAGCAGTCAATAATTGACGTGTTGCTGACTCAGATCGATCCCTCCGTTATCGACGCAAAGACAGCTCAAGATTTCGGCCTAACTAATGATAAAACTAACCGTCCTTTTTTCTGGGAGCAGGTGGTTGATCATACGGGCGAGGCAATAGGGTCCAAATGGAGAGCAGGTAAGTTTGCAGACTACCTACTGAAAAGAAAAACGCGACAAAATGGGCGCTTAAAGGTGTCTCTGTCAATGGTTGAGACCCACAAAGATATCGCCGGTGGCAAGTATATTAAGTTTGCTAAAGCGGCTAGTCGGCAACACAAGGTGCCAGTGTCTCTGGTTATGGCCATTATGGAGACCGAAAGCTCTTTTAACCCTTTGGCGCGTTCCAGATCCAATGCGCTAGGCTTAATGCAGATCAAAGCAGAGACGGCGGGCCGAGACTACTTCTCCATTATTAAGGGTTATAAACATACGCCTACGTCATCCTTTTTGTATAGCCCCAAGAATAACATTGAGGTTGCTGCAGGGTATCTCAGTATATTGGAAAACCGTTATCTGGTGGGTATCAAAAATCCTAAAAAGCGCGAATACGCCATTATTTCTAGTTACAACGGCGGGGCCGGCAATCTCTGGTTAAGCTTAGATAGAAAGGGAAACAAGACCAAGTCTCTAGCTCGAATCAATAAAATGTCAGTTGCTGAATTTTATTGGTTTTTAACCAATCGCCATATCCGCAAAGAAACGCGTAATTACGTTAAGAAGGTCAGCGGAAAGCAGAGTAAATACGTCAATTTGTGAGCACAATTATCAGTTTAAGAGTTATCTATAGGCATTACATGGCAATAAGAAGTTAATAATATGGCAAAACTAATTGCACAGGGCAATTTACCCCAGGGCCGACTTCAGCGCAAAGCCTCGGGGGGTGGTGTTTATATATCCAAATTCAGGCAAGTCTTTCTCCGCCACGGCCTAACCATGGGCCTAGTGGCAATGGTGTGTTTGTTTTTGCCGGCCTTAACCGAATCTATCCGCTGGAGTACCGCTGCATTTTTAACTGATCATTTGCCTTATATTGCTGCCAGCGCTATTTTAGTTGTATTTTTTCTCGGGTTTCTGTGGTTCAGAGGTTATTCCACTAATGGGCGTGAGCTGACTTGGCTGGTGTATTTACTCTTTATTTCCATTGTTGAGGAGTTTTCTTTTCGATTGATGTTGCCGAGTTTTCTTCTGTTGACGTTGGGGGCTATCCCGGCGGCTGTTCTGAGTAATTTAGCGTTTGCCTGTATACACTTCTTTACTTTGCGATGGCGGCTAATGAACTGCATCGGTGTATTCTTGGGCGGCTTAGGCTTGAGTCGCCTGCTAGGCAATACTGAAGACATTATTTTAGTCATCGGCGTGCACTGGTTGGTGACATTTCTGAATACCCCAACTGCACCGACAAAGCAATCAGCCTAGCAACCCACTGAAGCTATCACTGTTAGGTTATTTAGCTTTTGAGCTGTCGCGCAGCCGCATCAAGCCTTCTTGGATAGTGCTAGCAACCAGGCGGCCATCTCGGCTGTAAAAAGTGCCACGGCTTAGCCCTCGGCCTCGGCTGGAACGTTGGCTATCCATATGGTACAAAAGCCATTCATCAACCCTAAAGCTATCGTGAAACCAAATCGCATGGTCTAAGGAGGCCGGTTGCAGTTTGGGGTCCATAATACTCACCTCATGAGGCATCAGTGCGGTGCTCATCAGGTTATAGTCAGAGGCATAGGCGAGGATCGCATTATGTAGGCTGGTGTCTTCCTCTTTCGGTAACTCTCCAGCTGTTTTGATCCACACAAATTGCTCGGCTTTTCGAGCCACAGGGTTGAGGTAATTAATTGGGTCAACTGATCTCAGCTGAATCGGCAGCAGTCTAGGGCGGTACTTATTTGAGCTTGCCTTTGCCAAAGGGTCTAATTTCTTACGTATCTTATCCCAACGCTGGCTGTCGTCTGACAAATTTTCGGGGCCAGGACAGTCAGGCATTTCGCTCTGATGGTTTAGCCCAGGCTCTAAGATTTGAAAGCTTAAGGAGGTGTTGAAGATGGCTTTGCCGCGTTGCGATGCCACAACTCGGCGAGTGGTAAATGAACCACCATCTCGAATATCGTCTACATCGTATAAAATCGGCACAGAGGGATCGCCTGGGCGCAAAAAATAGGCATGTTGGGAATGTACGATACGTTCGGAATCTACAGTGTCCTGCGCAGCGCGCATGGCCTGAGCAAACACTTGACCGCCAAAGACTCTTTTGCTGTTGGTTTTTGGCGTCACACCACGATAGAGGTTGGTGTCGATCTTTTCTAGGTTCAAAATATCAAGTAGCTGCTTTAGTTCTTCACTCATTCCATTTTTCCTTGGGCTTAGGGATTAATGCTTATTCGTCAGCTATTTTAACAACTAACTTACCAAAGTTCTTGCCGCTAAATAGCTAGCTGAAGTACTCAGGAGCGCGCTCGAGACTTACGACCACGTTACCGGCGTTTAACTATGTTAGTTGCGATGATTAAGGCTACTCTGATAAGTCTAATAACAGCTGGGCTGGATGGCCAGCAATATTACGTTAGAGGGCTTGTGTTTGTGGGCGGTGAGTCACCAAAATGCTTGAAACTTTTCATAACATACTGTAAGTTCAATTTATCAAAAATACCTAGTCAAGCTGGCATAATCTTCCAGCGGCGAACATCTTTCGATTATATAAACTAGCAGGAGCCTAATGTGAGTGATATACAAGTTTTCAGGCAAGAAACCCGTGAATGGCTAGAAACAAACTGCCCCCAAAGCATGCGTTCACCGGTAATAACTGGAGAAGGTGTCTGTTGGGGAGGCCGCAAATGGACATTTGAAAGTGAAGACCAGCAGCTTTGGATGGAGCGCATGGGTGCCAAAGGTTGGACTGCGCCTGATTGGCCCACTGAATATGGTGGCGGCGGATTAGACAAAGCAGAACGTAAGGTTTTAAAGGAAGAAATGGGTCGAATCCGAGCCCGATCACCACTTGATAGCTTTGGTATCTGGATGATTGGTCCCGCATTATTAAAGTTTGGCTCAGAGGAGCTAAAGCAGCAGCATTTACCACCAATTATTCGTGGAGAGATCAGATGGTGCCAAGGCTATAGTGAGCCCAATGCAGGTTCTGACTTGGCCGGATTACAAAGCAAAGCGGTGGATATGGGTGACCATTTTATAGCCAATGGGCAAAAGGTATGGACGTCCTATGGAGATAAGGCTGATTGGATGTTCTGCTTGTTGCGCACGGATCCAGAAGCCAAGAAACAAATGGGTATTAGTTTGATGTTGTTCGACATGGAAACACCTGGAGTAACACCTAAGCCGATCAAACTCATATCGGGCAGTTCGCCTTTCTGTGAGACCTTTCTGGATGATGTCCGTGTGGAGAGAGACCAAGTGGTGGGCGAAGTCAATCAGGGTTGGACGATAGCAAAATACCTCCTCACGCATGAGCGTGAAATGATTGGTGGCATGGGTCTTACTGGTGCTGGTTCCAAAACGCTGGGCATGATTGCTGCGGAAACTATAGGTACAACTGATGGTCGTTTGAATGATCTTTTTATGCGTACTGATGTCGCCAAATGGGAAATTGATGCGGCGGCATTTGCGTTTACCGTCGAGCGTGTGACAGATCAAGCTAAAGCTGGTCAAGGCGTTGGCGCCACCTCTGCGATGCTCAAATATTATGGTACCGAGCTCAATAAGCGTCGTTTCGAGACACTGTTGAAAATTGGTGGCAGCGATGATCTCGTTTGGGAAGGTGAGGTTTCCAATAATGGTTGGACAGCGCGTACATTGTTGCGGACTAAGGGCAATTCAATTGAAGGTGGAACGTCAGAAGTGCAACTGAACATTATTGCTAAAAACATTCTTGGCTTGGGTTAACAGACTTTAAGGGTATTTAACATGGCACTGGTATTAAACGAAGAACAACAAATGCTAAAAGAGTCTGCTAAGGGTTTTTTGGCCGAACACGCCCCAGTTGCGGAACTGCGTGCGCAGCGAGATGCGGGCAGCGAGTCGGGTTATTCAAACGCTTTATGGTCCCAAATGGTCAGCATGGGTTGGGCAGCAATTTTAGTACCTGAGGAATATGGCGGTTTAGCCTTTGGCCATGTTGGCATGGCGCAAATTATTGAGGAAAGCGGGCGTACTTTAACCGCATCCCCTCTGTTATCAACAGCGATTCTTGGTGTTACCGCGATTAATTTAGCAGGTAGCGAAGCCCAAAAGACTGAACTGCTTGGGGCGATTGCGGGTGGTGAATTAACGATAGCCTTAGCGGTTGATGAGAAAATTCACCATGACCCAATGCAGACAGCTATGTCGGCTGTAGCCAAAGGCGATGGCTATGTATTGAACGGCGAGAAACGTTTCGTCGTTGATGGCAGCACGGCCGATAAGCTGATTGTTGCCACTCGCACAGCAGGTAGTCCCGGCGATATGAAGGGTATCAGTCTGTTCTTGGTCGATCGAACTGCATCTGGTGTAAGCGTGCAACGAACTGAAATGGTTGATGGTCGCAATGCTGCAATTATTACCTTCACGGATGTCGAAGTCACTGCAGATGCCATGCTTGGCGAGCAGGACAGAGGCTTTCGTGCATTATCAGCGACGTTAGATGCGGGTAACGCTCATCTAGCGGCTGAACTGTTGGGCATTGCTCAAGAAAGTTTTGATCGCACGCTTCAGTACATGAAAGAGCGCAAGCAATTTGGCGCATTAATTGGTTCCTTCCAAGCATTACAGCATCGGACGGCTCACTGGTGGAGTGAAGTTGAGTTGTGCAAGTCAGTGGTGTTGAAGATCATGCAATCACTTGATGAAGGTGATGTGAAGAGTCCGGCTTTAGCAAGCATAGCTAAGGCTAAACTTTGTGAAGTGGTCGAGTTGTCAACTAACGAAGCGATCCAGATACATGGTGGTATCGGCATGACTGATGAGTATGAAATTGGGTTTTTCATTAAACGTGCTCGGCCTGCTCAGATGCTCTATGGTGATTACAATTATCACGCAAATCGGTTTGCACTGATCAGTGGATATTAAATGTGATAGATTAAGGGTCACCATCAAGATAGCCCCTTTTTTGGCTTGAACGAGGGTCAATGGCCTAGCAATAAAATTAAACTTTGAAAAACATGAGGAATGAATAATGGATTTAGGCATTAGTGACAAGGTCAAACCAATACTCGAAGAGGTCAAGAATTTTATCGATGTTGAGATTCTGCCGTTGGAGCAAGAATATCACGCAGAAATCGCTAAAGGTGATCGCTGGACATTCACAGACCGTCAAACTGAGATCCTTGAAACCCTCAAAACTAAAGCAAAAGCTAGGAATCTGTGGAATTTCTTTCTTACTCACTGGGAAGGTGGTTATGGCCTTAATACAGTGGAGTACGCTTATATTGCCGAAGAGACAGGTCGCTCTTTTTTGTCTCCCGAAGTATTCAATTGCTCCGCGCCTGATACTGGCAACATGGAAGTATTGGCGAGGTACTGCACCGAGGAGCAAAAAGAAAAGTGGTTAACCCCCTTGCTCAACGGCGAAATACGCTCTGCTTATGCAATGACAGAGCCTGGCGTTGCCTCATCTGATGCGACCAATATTGCCCTGTCCTGTGTTGAGGATGGTGATGAATGGGTTCTTAATGGCGAGAAAATCTGGATCTCAGGTGCTGGCGATCCGCGATGTAAAATCTTGATCGTTATGTGTAACACCAACCCAGATGGGCCACGGCATTCTCAACATTCTCAGGTCTTGGTACCTTTTGATACTCCTGGCGTTAAAAACTTGCGTCCGATGACGGTAATGAATGTCGATGACGCCCCCCATGGCCATATGCACATGCGGTTTACCGATGTTCGGGTTCCTAAAGAGAATATGATTCTTGGCGTTGGTCGTGGATTTGAGGTTGCTCAAGGGCGCCTTGGACCTGGTCGAATCCACCATTGCATGCGCTCTATTGGGCTTGCTGAAGCGGCGCTTAAATTGTTATGCGAACGAGCGGTTAGTCGTGAAGCCTTTGGCCGTCCCCTAGCCAAACTTGGTGGTAATGTAGATATTATTGCTGATGCGCGCATCAATATCGAGATGACTCGCTTGCTTTGCCTCAAAGCAGCATGGCTTATGGATAACATGGGTACTGATGCTGCTCAACCATTTATCTCTATGATCAAGGTTGCTGCACCTAATATGTCATTGAAAATTATTGACGAAGCTATGCAGATGCATGGTGGAATTGGTATTTCAAATGATACGCCCCTGGCCAGTTGGTATGGGGCTCAGCGGACCCTGCGTTTTGCGGATGGCCCTGATGCCGTTCATCGCATGGTGATTAGCCGTCGTGAATTACGCGCCTACAACAAGTAAAATAAGACATAGTTAAAAGGAAAATCACGAATGACAATTAGATACGATGGGCAGGTTGCGATAGTTACCGGTGCTGGAAATGGCTTAGGGCGCTCTCACGCACTAGCATTGGCTGCTCGCGGCGCTAAAGTTGTGGTTAACGACCTTGGTGGCGCGGTAGACGGTTCGGGCAGTTCAAGTGACGCAGCTCTGGAAACAGTGCGGTTGATTGAGCAAGCGGGGGGCCAAGCGATCAGCAATGGCGCTAATGTAGCGGACTATGCTCAAGTTGAGGCTATGGTAGTCCAAGCTGTAGATACCTGGGGTCGAGTCGACATTTTAGTCAATAACGCAGGTATTTTGCGTGACAAAAGCTTTGTCAAAATGACCATGGCTGACTTTCAATTGGTGGTTGATGTCCACCTAATGGGCTCCGCTAACTGCACTAAGGCAGTGTGGGAACTTATGAGAGGACAAGCTTACGGTCGAATAGTGATGACGACGTCCTCCAGTGGTATGTATGGTAACTTCGGTCAGGCTAACTATAGCGCAGCTAAGATGGCTGTCGTTGGGTTGATGAATACGCTAGTTCTTGAAGGTGATAAATACGATATTAAAGTCAATTGCCTGTCTCCCACAGCAGGTACCCGTATGCTTGATGGTCTGCTGACCGAAGAAAGTGCGGCAATACTGACTGTGGAATCAGTGACCGCCGGCCTCTTAACGCTGTGTGATAAAGATGCTCCTAACCGCACCATATTGTGTGCCGGTGCCGGCGGATATGCTCGGACTCACATATATGAGACTGATGGTGTTTACCTTGCTCCAGAAGATCAGACTCCAGAAAACGTGAGGGCTAATATCGATGCGATTGAAAATACAGATAACCAAAAAGTACTTATAGGCGCCTTTCAGCAGACAGATAAGTTTGTTACTAAGGCCATGGATTATATTAAAAATAAATAGATTTTCAGGATACTATTATGAAAGCATTAATATGTAGTGAATTCGGATCCACCCAAGACCTAAGGCTTGAGACCCGTGATGACCTCGAACCTGGTGCGGGTGAGGTACTTATCGAAGTTAAGGCGGCAGGGGTTAACTTTCCTGATATTTTGACAGTTGAGGGTAAATACCAGTTTAAACCACCGTTGCCATTTATTCCCGGGACAGAGGTCTCTGGCGTAGTGAGTAAGTTAGGTAAAGGTGTGACTGCTCGCCAAGTGGGTGATGAAGTGGTTGGTATGGTGCAAATTGGTGGTTTTGCTAGTCAAGTTGTGGCGTCAGAGTACACTACCTTTTTAAAGGGTAGCAGTATGTCATTCGAGCAAGCGGCAGGCTTTGCCGTCACTTACGGAACCTCATACTACGCGCTTAAACAAAAGGCACAATTGCAGCCAGGAGAGACCGTTCTTGTCCTCGGGGCGGCCGGTGGAGTTGGCATAGCGACTATTCAGATAGCTAAAGCAATGGGTGCCACGGTCATAGCAGCTGCGAGCACAGAAGAAAAACTCGATTTTGCATGTAAAGCAGGTGCCGATCTACGAATTAATTATTCGACCGATAACCTTAAGGAAAAGGTTAAAGAACTCACCAAAGGCAAGGGTGCAGATGTTATTTATGATCCTGTTGGGGGTGATTTCTCAGAGCAAGCATTCCGTGCCATTGCGTGGGATGGTCGGTTTTTAGTAATTGGTTTTGCCTCTGGCCCAATTCCTAAAATGCCACTCAACTTGGCGTTACTAAAAGGCGCATCAATGGTAGGTGTTTTTTGGGGTGCTTGGTCAGCGCGCGACCCGAAGTCTTCTCAACAGAACTTCAAAGAACTAATTGAGATGATTGATGGAGGTAAGTTCACGCCATTAGTGACCGAAGTTTACTCATTAGATGATCATAGCTCTGCCTTTGGCTCAATAGCCGAGCGTCGGGCGAAGGGCAAAGTGATACTATCCATGGACTAGGTCCAGCTCTATACGTTAGCTCAAAAGGCCTGCGAAAGCGGGCTTTTTTGTGGTCGAGCTAAGCTATATACTCTAAATCTAACCTCATTGCTCACATGGAGTTTTGTTCTGGGGTGATGATCACTGAATTATTATTATTTGACTGCTAATATGAAGTTAAAGCGACTAAACCACGAGGACGTTCTATGATTTATTCAACGACAGAAACAATACCTGGCCGCCAAGTTGTCGAGAGTTTAGGCGTTGTCACAGGCAACGTGGTTCAGGCTAAGCATATTGGTCGTGACATTATGGCTGGACTGAAGAGTATCGTCGGTGGTGAGATACGAGGCTATACCGAAATGCTGAGCGAGGCTAGAGATATTGCTGTTGGTAGATTAGTTAAAAGTGCTGAGCAGAAGGGTGCAGATGCAGTGGTTGGCATCAGATTTAGTACCAGTGCGATTATGGACGGGTCTTGTGAGCTTATGGTTTTTGGTACGGCGGTGAAACTTAGCTTATAGGAAGTATAGTTCTAGCTAAATAGATTATCTAGGCCTATTACTAACAAGCCAAGCCCCGTTGCCCAAGTGGCGCAAGCAATAACGTCGGCTAGTGTGAATTGGATGCGGCTGGCCCCGCTGACACCAACCATCATTGGCACCACGCTTCTTACCGCGGTAAGAAGACGGCCGCCGACAATAGACAAAATACCGTACTTCAATATGAACGCTTCACCTTTCTGTATTTTGTCGATTCTTTTTTGAGCAAATGCAGTCTCATGAAGTGCCGGGCCGAACCAACGCCCAAAATAGAAACCGAGATGATCTGAGAGGCATGCACCTGCAAAAGCTAGAGGTAGAATTTCTGCTAGAGTGGCAATTTGTTCGGTGTATAAAATAGTGCTCACTGTTAACAATATTACACCGGAAACAAACAGGCCAAGTCCCGGGCAGGCCTCAAGAAAGGCCAGTACAGGAATTATTATCCAAGCATTCTGCTTGTTAGAGTTGAGCCAGGTTAATATGAAATCGTCGATGAGTGATGTCCAGTATTTGTTTGCGTAAGCCGACAATAATAGCAGAAGCTTGGGCCTCTAGGATGCGTAATTCTCGGGTTTGAGACCGCTCTTGGTGTCAAAAAATTGTTTTAATTCTCGCAGGTCGGCTTGGGAGTCGGAGGAGGGCTCTATAAGCCCCTCAATGCCAACAGTGCGCGTGATGCTATCAACATATACTACAAGAATGGGAACCTCAGCCGCAGTGGCGACATGGTGAAAGCCAAGCTTCCACCTAGGGTTGGCGCTGCGTGTCCCCTCCGGGGTGATAATTAGCACAAACTCGTCACGTTGGTGATAAAGACCGGCTATATAGTTTACTAGCGATGTGGCTTGTGTTCGATTAACTGGAATCGCACCACAGTAACGTAAGAACCAGCCTAGGGGGCCGACAAAAAGGGTACTTTTAATTAAAACGCTTGGTTGAAACCGCAGGACTGATACCGCTAACACAAACAAAAAGAAATCCCAGTTAGACGTGTGCGGAGCGACAATCAAAACATATTTTTTTTGACCTTCGGGTAACTCGCCTGTAACACGCCAGCGGATGAGTTTTAATATGATCTTAGACAGAAAACGTAAAATCGGCGATAGAATTGGGGTTGAGAAAAGGGTGTAGCGCATCTAGTTCTCCATCAGAGCAGGAATAATATAACAAATATGGTTCCAGTTAAATCATGGCCGGCAATGATTACTTTTAATTGGGTATAAGCTGATCGATTAACTAGGGTTATACTTGCAGCTATGGATTAATTATAAAAACAAAAGGGAGCAGGCTTTGAGTGAAGTATTGAAAACTGATTATTTAATCATTGGAAGCGGTGTGGTCGGTATGGCTTTTGCCGACACGCTATTAGAAGAAACAAATGCTAACATTATTATTGTGGATCGCTATGTAAAGCCTGGTGGTCACTGGAATCTTGCCTATCCCTTTGTCACTTTGCACCAGCCATCGTCTTTCTTTGGCGTTAACTCCAAAGAGCTTAGCCGCGGCACCATTGATCAAGTGGGGTTAAATAAAGGCATGGGCGATTTAGCGTCTGGGGCTGAGGTCTGCGCCTACTTTGATGACGTCATGCGCCAGCGTTTTTTGGCTAGCGGCAGAGTGCAGTATTTCCCGATGTGTGATTATCTAGGAGATAGCACTTTTACCTCCAAACTGACGGGAAAAGAATACCAGGTAGAGCACAAGAAGTTAGTGGATGCGACCTTCTTAACCATTGATGTACCATCCACACATACACCTAATTTCAGTGTCTCACCTGAGGTTCGGTTTATGCCCCTGAACGATTTACCTAAGATCACGGCAAAGCCAGCAGGTTACGTTGTTATTGGTGGGGGTAAGACTGCGATCGATGCTTGTCTTTGGTTATTAGAAACGGGCGTTGATCCAGATGACATTACCTGGATTCGTTCCCGGGATGCGTGGTTATTAGACCGCGCGAACACTCAGCCAACAGAGGCCTTCTTTACTCATTCAGTGGGTTCAATTGCCGCCCAATACGAAGCCATAGGTGGCGCTGATTCTATTGAGGATATGTTTGATCGGCTCGAGGTCGGTGGCTATTTATTACGGTTGGATAAGAATGTCCGTCCCAGTATGTTTCATGCCGCCACTATTAGTCGTGCGGAAGTTGCTGAATTGCAGCGGATTAAAAATATAGTGCGACTGGGTCATGTAACCGGAATTGAGGAAAGTCGGATTGTTTTGGCTAAGGGTGAGATTGAAACCAGTAAAGGGCACGTACATGTTGATTGTTCGGCAAGTTTAATTCGCACAATAGGGAAAAGAGTCCCTGTGCCAGTGTTCAAGGGTAAGTGCATTACGCCGCAAATGATAAGAGGTTATCAGCCTGCGTTTAGTGCCTCTATGGCGGCTTATGTCGAGGCCAATTACAATGAAGAAGATGAAATGAACAATCTCTGCGCGTTAGTGCCTATGCCTAATCAAGCTGAGGACTTTATTCCTATGACATTGGCTATGATGACTAATCAGTTTAACTGGTCTCAGGATAAGCCTTTGAGGCGATGGATCGGTCAAAACCGTCTGGATGGCTTCACTAAACTTATTACTAGCGTCGACCAAAATGATCATGAGAAGATAGATATTATCCGCCGTATACAGGCAAGTGCGATGCCTGCAGTGGCGAAATTAAGGCAGTTTTCTGCTGAATTATCAGAGGGCGTTTAAGGATGAGTGAATTCCAAACATTTAGAAAAGATTTGACCATGACTCGACTGGTTAAAACCAGTGAGGCCGCAGCGCTAGATAATTTGGCAGATGGCGACATTCTGGTGCGGATTGAGCGGTTTGCCTTTACCGCTAACAACATCACCTATGGCGCGGCGGGAGATACCATTGGTTACTGGAAGTTTTTCCCAGCGGCGGATAATGATAGTGGTGATTGGGGTTGTCTGCCGGTCTGGGGCTTCGCTGATGTCATTGCTTCAAATGCAGAAGGTTTAGACGTGGGGGAGCGCCTTTATGGCTATTATCCTCCATCAGATTTTTTAGTATTGTCGCCGACACGGGTTTCTCCACAACGTTTTGTAGATGGCGCATTGCATCGTGCCGATCTTCCTGCGGTGTACAATAATTATCAACGAATATCTGCGGAAGCTGACTATGACGGTGCCTTGGATAATATTCGTTCGATTTTGTTCCCTTTACATGTCACTTCATTTTGCCTATGTGATGCGCTTCAGGATACTGAATATCACGGTGCAAGTCAGGTTATTATCGTTAGCGCATCTAGCAAAACAGCGATTGGCTTGGCTCAGGGTTTGGCCAAAGAAGAGGGTTCGCCAAAAGTTGTCGGTTTGACTTCGAAAAGTAACCGGACCTTTGTTGAGAGCTTGGGTTGTTATGATCAGGTTACCTGCTATGACGAGCTGGCTAATCTAGATACCGCTGTAGCGAGTGTTATGGTTGATATGGCGGGTAATCGTGCCGTTTTGGGCGCTGTGCACGGTGCATTGGGAGAGAACATGCTCAATTGCATAAGTGTCGGTATGACTCATTGGGATACTCTATCTGACAATGATCCTCTGGCAACACAGATGATCAGAGAGAGGACGTCCTTTTTCTTTGCTCCATCACACATCCAGAAGCGTATGGCTGATTGGGGTCAGGAAGGGTATAACGCACGCACTATTGCATTTATGTCGGCACGGATACAAGAAAGTTTGTCTTGGATGCAAGTCGAGGAAACGTTAGGGTTCGAGGCCTTTAACGGCATCTATGATCAGATGGTTGTTGGCAAAATAAACCCTAATAAGGGTATTATTGTTGTGCCATGAGCACTATTCTAGAGTGCCAAGTAATCCTGCAAAAGGGTAAGAGATCTAACTTGAAAAGTTCTTTTTTTACAGGAATGTTTGGTAGTCAGTCGATGCGGGGGGGGTACCAAATGTATGTTAAACAGGGCAAACTAAGCCCTAAGATGAATGTAGAGGATTCCTAGAATGGTGCGTTTGATTGTCGGTATGTCTGGATCAAGTGGTGTGATCTATGGGATAAGAATGCTTGAGATGTTGGCTAATAATCCTGAGATTGAAACTCATTTAATTATGAGCCAAGCCGCGCGCATGAATGTGGGCATCGAGACTGATTGGAAGGCGGAGGATGTTGAGGCCTTGGCCGATGTGGTCCATAACAATAAAAATATAGGAGCCAGTATTGCGAGTGGTTCGTTTAAAACCGCCGGTATGGTGGTGGTGCCATGCTCGATGAAAACTTTGTCTGGCATTGCGAGCTCTTATGCTGACAACCTAATTATTCGAGCGGCAGATGTGGTGCTAAAAGAGCGCCGTCGGTTAGTGATTATGCCCAGAGAGTCACCCCTACACTCAGGGCATTGTGAGTTGATGTTAAAGGCCAGCCAACTTGGCGCTATTATCTGTCCGCCATCGCCGGCCTTTTACTCGATGCCTAAAACCGTAGATGATATTATTAATCATTCGGTAGCCAGAATCTTAGACCTATTTGATATTGAGACGGAAAGTCTTGAGCGCTGGCAGGGCAATGTCTAAAGATTTCAGTAAGCTATACCAGTTTTTACAGGATGAATCGGTTTTAACCATTGCAACTAATGATGAGAAAGGGGCTTGGAGTGCGCCCGTACTTTATGCGGCAGATACCACCATTAGCCCATTTGCCCTATATTTTCTTTCGTCCCCTAATAGTCGTCATATTAAGAGCTTGCCTCATGATGGCGTGGTTTCAGCCTCAATCTACTCAGATTACACTGGTAATTGGCAATCAATTTGTGGCGCGCAGATGAGTGGGGCCATTAGCGTTGTGTCTGACGAGCAAAAGCCTTATGTCGAAAACCTATACTTTGCTCGATTTCCAGAAATTAAAGGCCTAATCGACAGCCCTCAAGGCGACCAGGAACAACGCATTGGAGCGGCTTTTGGTAAGAGTTTCTTTTATCGCGTTGAACCGCGATTCGTTCGCTTCACGAATAATGGCGATAGCTTTGCTGGTCGCACAGAGTGGCATTTCTAATAACTTTATTCGGTGAGGTTAAATAACTGCGTATTGCCGCCTCGCGCGACTAAGTTTTCCGTGCGTGTGCGCTCGCTTAAAAACCATAGCAACCAGTGGTAGTTATAACCTTCATTATCTCTTGGCCACTCAATTAAAGGAATAATACTGCCCGTTCTCTTTGCCGCTGCCTGTCGTAGCGGCGTGCTATCGGCATTCTTACAGTTAGCCATGATCCCTTCAATACTGTTGTTTTGGATCAGCCCTGTAAGTGTTCCTAGTACCTCTATCTGTAGTAGTTGTTTGGCTAGGCCGGCTCTCTGGTAGCCCGTTCTAATGGCCTCTAACTGGTTTATATGTGTTCTGTCTACTGTAACAATCACCGGGCACCCACAAAGCAATGCGCTGGCAATTTGTTTCTCAGCTTCGGCAATTAAATCGGACTCTAAAACCACCAATACCATTACCCCTCGACCATGCAGGGACAGTCGATTGTCTTCACCTGTTGGCCCCAGCAACTGTATTGGGTTGGCTAGTTTTCCTCGTGCAATGGTTTTAAGTATGGGTAAGAATTCAGCCGTAGATTTTCTAGTAATTGCTGCTTGCAAAATAGCCAAGCGGCCATCTATCGACCGTGCCTGCCAGTTTGGCATGGCCTTAACCGCCTTAACTACAGAGTTTGAATTTACTATTTTGGTATCCTCCAAATCAATTGGAAAGGATCTTTCATTGTCGACCTGCGTAGTTTCCCTAGAAAAACGCATCAAATAATTAGGCCCGCCAGCTTTAGGCCCTGTGCCGGATAATCCCCGTCCTCCAAATGGATTTACCCCGACCACGGCACCAACCATATTACGGTTGATATAAGTGTTGCCGGCGATGGTGTTGCGAAATACAGTTTCGGCAAAGGCTTCAATTCTGCTGTGAATACCAAGCGTGAGACCATAGCCGGTATCATTGATTTGCTGTATTACAGAACCTAGCTGTTCCGATGAATAACGAATCACATGGAGTATCGGGCCAAATACTTCTTCATTGAGTTGATCCAACGAGTTAATTTCAAACACGTGAGGTGCAATGTAGCTGCCATTAACGCACTGCTCTTCAAGCTCTACTTTGGCGATAAATGTTGCCTCTGCATTCATACGATCTATATGAGTCTGCAGTTCTGCTTGAGCGGCGCCATCAATTACTGGGCCAAGGTCACTGGATAATAACCTTGGGTCGCCCGCCTTCATTGAGGCCATGGCACCTGCAAGCATTTTTAAGGTGTTATCGGCGATATCCGACTGGATAAAGAGTACCCGCAAAGCTGAGCATCGCTGGCCCGCGCTTTGGAAGGCGGATGAGATAACATCATCAACAACCTGTTCTGGCAGGGCGGTAGAATCTACCACCATGCAGTTCTGGCCACCGGTTTCGGCGATAAAATTTATTGGCCCGCCGGGGCGAGCGGCGAGTTGCTGGTTTATACTTTGGGCTGTACCGGTTGAGCCGGTAAAGGCAATGCCGGCAATACGGCTGTCGCCAACTAATAGTTTACCTATTTGTGCGCCACTACCAAGCAGCAGCTGTAAGGCGGGGCCTGGCACACCTGCTTTGTGGAATAGTCGTATAGCGCAGGCTGCAATGGCGGGTGTTTGTGCGGCCGGTTTAGCAATAACAGTGTTACCTGCAGCGAGTGCCGCTGCGATTTGGCCGACAAAGATTGCCAGCGGGAAGTTCCACGGGCTAATACATAGGAATACGCCCTGACCTTGCAGGCCTTGCGCGGCTAATGATCGAGCTTGCAGAGCATAGTATCTACAGAAGTCGACGGCCTCGCGTACTTCTGAAATGCCATCCCCCAATGTTCTGCCTGCTTCTAAGGCAACGACCCCCATCAATTCTGCACAGTCTCTTTCCATAAGATCTGCTACTCTACCTAGAATATCGGCACGTATCTGGTGGCCCAGTGTATTCCAGGTTGGCTGGGCAGCATGAGATGATTCCAGCGCCGTTAAAATACTAATTTCATCGGCTTTAGAGTAATGACCAATCAGCTGCTTTTGGTTTGCTGGGTTGTAGGCAGGTTGTAGTTCACATTGGATATCTCGGCCATCGATAATTGGGTGGGAGAGCAATTCTGCAGTTTGTTTTATGGTGCTTAGCAGGGCCTCAGTTTCTAAAGGCGAATCTAAATCTATTCCCACCGCATTTTTACGCTCCTCACCACCAACGGTAAACATCTCATCTGGTATAGCAATCATTTTATGCTGATAGGGAAATGAGCTAGTGACCTGATCTCTGGTATCTTTGAGCAATTCTTCTACGGGTGTTTGATGATCTAAAAAGCGATTTACAAATGAACTGTTGGCCCCATTTTCTAAAAGTCGGCGAACCAAATAGGGCAGTAGGTCTTTATGATTGCCAATAGGAGCATAAACACGCACTGCCAGTGGGATTGGCATGGCAGTCATTTTGATTTGGGTTTTTAATTGGGCGTAAAGAATATGGCCCATGCCATGGAGACGTTGAAACTCAAACTCGCGCTCACCGGCTAGTTTTAAAATCATGGTGGCGGTATAGGCGTTATGAGTCGCAAACTGTGGGTAAATATTTTCTTCAGCGTCCAGCAAAATACCGGCGCAATGTTGGTAACAAAGATCAGTATTGGCTTTACGGGTAAATACGGGATAACTCGCCAGTCCCAGTTCCTGAGCATGTTTGATTTCGGCATCCCAGTAGGCGCCTTTTACCAGCCGCACCATGATGCGACGGTCAGTTTCTTTGGCTAGGCCGATTAACCATTTAGCAGTATCTGGAGCGCGCTTTTGATAGGCCTGCAGAACAAAGCCCAGACCTTGCCAGTCACCAAGTTCGCTGTCCTTAGCCAGAGCTTCGAAGATATCTAGGGAGATATCCAGGCGGTAGGCTTCTTCTGCGTCAATGGATAAACCAATGTTGTATTTCTTAGCCTGCAGGCACAGCTGCTTGATGCGTGGTAATAATTCGCTCATCACGGCTTGGTGCTGAGAAAAATAATATCGAGGATGTATGGCGCTGAGTTTCACCGAAATGCCGTTAGCGCTGTAGACATTCGTTTCTCTGTTGCTGGTTTTACCAATTTCATCTATGGCGTCGCCATAGGCCTTTAAATACTGTGCAGCATCTGCTTCGGTGCGGGCACCTTCACCCAGCATATCGAAGGAGAATCTTGTCTGGGGGTCATTGTGTTTTGTGCCGCGCTTTAGACCCTCGGTAATGGTGCGGCCGAGGACATATTGGCCCCCCATGATTTTCATAGCTTGCATTACTGCGGCACGTATTACCGGTTCGCCCATAGTGGCAGTAAGACGTTTCACCCAGTGGTCCGTATCTTGGGTAATTTCTCTATCTAGGCTTACCAGCTGACCGGTCAGCATAAGACCCCAGGTTGAAGCATTGACAAATAGAGACTCAGATTGGCCTCGATGCAGGCTCCAATTACCCGCTTGGATTTTTTCCGCGATTAGCCGGTCGGCGGTCAGGGTATCGGGAACACGCAATAGCGCTTCGGCCAAACACATCAGTGCAACGCCTTCCGCGTTGGAAAGGCCAAATTCCAGTAAGAACGCATCTAGCGTGCCGCTACTGTTTTTATCGGCACGGCAGTTCGTCACAAGGTGTCGTGCGTCCTGGAGAATTGTGTCGCGAGCTTTAATTGATAGCGGGTTGGCATGGAGGAGCTGGGTGACAGCCTGATGCTCATCCTGGTGTGTTGCACGACGAACTTTTTTGCGCATGGCTATTTGATTCATTTTTTACCTTAACGATCTTGTTGTTGAATATATGGCATTGTCAGGTATTTACATTAGTATTTGTCTCCATAGTTAGACAATTTGTAGTTAATTATACTGTAATTATTAAATTTATAGATTATTATGCTTTGACGATATTTAGATATTAAAGGGTGAATCTATGAAAACAGTGGCAGATTTAGATCGCACAGACCGTAGAATTCTCAACAGTCTGCAAAAAAACGGCCG
>Ga0308018_10000292_pt1 | contig 26872 bp, 23 predicted proteins | sample Neamet282_FD_203130 | JGI IMG/M metagenome (GOLD analysis project Ga0308018, IMG submission 203130) | Marine microbial communities from water near the shore, Antarctic Ocean - #282 | ecosystem: Environmental > Aquatic > Marine > Unclassified | place: Southern Ocean | collected 2014-10-01
CTATGTGTTCGTTAGTTTTGGATTGCTTTGCGATATCTGAATTTTCACCGACACATAAAATTGTTGATAATTCATGTTTCCAGGCAAGTAACATTTTCTGCTTTAATAACTCTTCTGATTCTTTATAAGCCTCGCGTCTTTCTGAGTGACCAATAATTACATATTCAGCACCTAAGTTTTTTAACATTTTTGGAGAAATATCCCCTGTATGCGCACCTTCATCATTTTGATGGCAATTTTGAGCGCCTATAGAAAGAGGAGAGTCGATTGCTTTTGAAATTATACTTGAAATTAATGTGACTGGTGGGAATAAAATAACATCAGTTTTGATTTTTTTTGAAAGTTGAATCATTGGGCTAATCTCATTAATATTTTCTTTGAGACCATTCATTTTCCAATTTCCGGCAATAACTTTACGGCGCATTTCGAATTCCAATTATAGCTTAATTACATTTCTAACACAAATTACACTATTTATTAGTTTTTAGAAATTTTTATTTGCAACTTATAAGAAATATTATTTGCTGAATACGTTTAAGTATCTGAAAATTTAATTGATTCTCCGCAGCCACATTCTTCAGTTACGTTAGGGTTTTTAAATTTAAACCCACTCTCCAGTAGTGATACCTCATAGTCGATCACTGATCCTAAAAGAAACATTTGAGCCATTGGAGCGACCATAACACAAGCCCCACCTTGCGTTACAACCGCATCATTTTGATCAACATCATCTACGTATTCCATTGTGTATTCCATACCGGCGCAGCCACCTTTTTTAACACCAATTCGCAAACCTTTGTGGTTAGATGTATGCATTAATTTTGAAATTTGGCTCACTGCTTGGTCTGTTAAGCTAACTATATCTTTTCCTGGAATATTAAACATTACATAAATCCCAATTCTAATCGTGCCTCGTCAGACATCATATCCATGCCCCATTGAGGTTCCCATATAAGCTCAACATTCACGCTTCTAACGCCGGGGAGTGGCTCTATAGCCTCTGCAACCCATATAGGCATCTCTCCTGCTACAGGGCATCCTGGAGCCGTTAATGACATTTTAACTTCAACATCGCTATCTTCATTAATGTTTATTGTATAAATCAAACCAAGATCATAAATGTTTACAGGTATTTCTGGGTCATAAACAGATTTGCAAGCTTCTACAATTGTATCATAAATTGCGTGCTCGGTAGAGGAAGGAGCAATAAGAGGGGAACCTTCTAATTTGTTATCTTCCATTATATTACCTGACGTTTATTGTATGGCATTAATATATAGTTTCATATAATCCGGGTCTATAGCGAAATATAGTATTATTATCATAATTTAAGCATTTTCTATCTTAAAAGCAAATAAACATGAAAAAATTTAATTTTAAAATAACAAATAACGAGGGTTCAGCACGTTTGGGTACTATTTCTACTAAACGAGGTGATATTTCAACACCAGCGTTTATGCCTGTTGGAACAGCAGCAACGGTAAAAGCTATGATGCCAGAGAGTGTCCGCGCCACTGGTGCAGAGATCATTTTAAGTAATACTTATCATCTGATGTTGCGCCCAACAGCAGAGCGTATATTCCATCTTGGAGGGTTACATAAATTTATGAATTGGGATCGTCCTATATTGACAGATAGTGGTGGATTCCAAGTAATGAGTTTATCTAAATTAAGAGATATAAAGGAAGATGGCGTTACGTTCAAAAGTCATGTTGACGGATCAAAACATTATCTTTCTCCTGAGAAGTCTATGGAAATTCAAAAACTTTTAGGATCAGATATTGTGATGTGCTTTGACGAATGCACACCTTATCCAGCTACTAAAATAAAGGCTGAAGAATCTATGCGAATGTCCATGAGGTGGGCTAAAAGAAGTCGAGATGCATTTGGTGATAGACCAGAACATGCATTATTTGGAATACAGCAAGGTTCAATTTTTAAAGATTTAAGAGAACAAAGTGCTGAAAAACTAAGTAAAATTGGTTTTGACGGTTACGCAATTGGTGGATTGGCTGTAGGTGAGGGACAAGAGCAGATGTTTGAAGTTCTTGATTATGCGCCAGATCAATTACCTAAAGAGAAGCCACGCTACCTGATGGGTGTAGGTAAGCCTGATGATATTGTTGGTGCAGTACAGCGTGGTGTCGATATGTTTGATTGTGTTTTACCATCTCGGTCAGGAAGGACGGGGCAAGGATTGACTCGATACGGTGCAGTAAACCTTCGAAACTCTCGACATAAGGATGATGAAAGGCCATTGGACTTACTTTGTACTTGTCCAACTTGTTTGAACTACAGCAGAGCTTATCTTCATCATACAATAAGAATTGGTGAAATTATTGGTTCAATGCTTTTGACTTGGCATAATTTGCATTACTATCAAGAATTAATGTCAGATATTCGAAAAGCGATCAAAAATAACGAATTTTCAAAGTTTGTTGACGAATTCCATAAATTACGATCAATCGGTGATATCGAGATAATTTAAAATACTAGAATAACTAGAAAGTCTTACTCTTTGCCCTTGACAGTATGTCCTTCCAACCCCATCTCAAATCAAGTAATATAACTTACATAAAAAATTTCATCGTAGCTACTGTTACGTTGTTATAAATAAATAAAGGCTCAATTCATGACTAATATCAACAACAGTTATCCAGTTTTACCATTAAGAGATATTGTGGTTTTTCCTCACATGATAGTACCTTTGTTTGTAGGTAGGGAAAAATCTGTGAAGGCTTTAGAAGAAGTTATGCAAGATGATAAAGATATCGTCTTGGCCTCCCAGATAGATCCAAACGAAGATGATCCAAATAAAGATGGCATTTATAATGTAGGCGTGATCGCAAATGTTTTACAACTTTTGAAGTTACCTGATGGTACTGTGAAAGTATTAGTAGAGGGCCGTGAAAGAGTAAAAATAAAAGATTTTATTGATAATGATAATTATTTTGAGGCGGAGGCAGAAGTTTTAGCAGAAGTAGATGGAGATGCTGTAATCACAAAAGCGCTTTGTCGTTCAGTTGCACAAGAATTTGAAAAGTATGCCAAACTTCGAAAAAATGTTCCTGAAGAGGTCTTATCAACCGTTGCAGAGACAAAGGGTACATCAAAGCTTGCAGATATTGTGTCTGGACATTTGGGTCTCGACATAGCCGATAAGCAGGCGTTACTTGAAACTCTTGATATTGCCGAGCGTTTAGAAAAAGCCTTTACTCATATGAAAGGAGAATTATCCGTTCTAAAGGTAGAGAAAAAAATAAAAACTCGAGTAAAAACTCAGATGGAGAAGACACAACGAGAGTATTATTTAAATGAACAAATGAAAGCCATTCAGAGAGAATTAGGGGATGGTGATGATCAATCGGAAATGGATGAGCTACTTAAGAAAGTTAGTGAAGCAAAACTTTCAGTCGAGGCTCAAGAAAAAGTTGATAGTGAAATTAAAAAACTTAAAAATATGTCACCCATGTCAGCTGAGGCAACTGTGGTTAGAAATTACTTAGACTGGATTTTGTCACTTCCTTGGGGTAAAAAATCAAGAGTAAAAAAGGATTTGTATAAGGCGCAAAAAGTATTAGATGACGATCATTATGGTTTGGAAAAAGTAAAAGAACGTATAATCGAAAATCTAGCTGTTCAGCAGCGATCTTCTAAGTTGAAAGGGCCAATTATGTGTTTAGTTGGACCTCCTGGAGTTGGAAAAACATCTTTGGGAAAATCGGTCGCTCGTGCGACTGGTCGAGAATTTATTCGAATTAGCCTGGGCGGCGTGAGAGATGAAAGTGAGATAAGGGGCCATAGAAGAACTTATATTGGTTCGATGCCTGGTAAGATCATTCAATCAATGAAAAAAGCCAAAACTAACAATCCACTGATATTGTTAGATGAAATTGATAAAATGGGTCAAGATTTCAGGGGAGACCCTGCAAGTGCAATGCTTGAAGTATTAGATCCAGAGCAAAACTCCACATTCACTGATCATTACTTAGAGGTTGAATATGACTTATCTAATGTTTTGTTCTTAACCACTGCTAATAGCTACAACATGCCTGGTCCTTTGTTGGATCGTATGGAGACAATCGCGCTTTCTGGTTATACGGAAGAAGAAAAAGTAGAGATTGCATGTCAACATTTGTTACCTAAACAAATCAAAGGTCATGGTTTGAAAACAAAAGAATTTTCATTAAGTAGCGATACTCTTATGGAAATTATTCGCCGCTACACACGAGAAGCTGGTGTCAGGAATTTAGAACGAGAATTAGCTAAAATCTGTCGTAAGGCTGTTACTAAAATTGTAAAAAAAGAGGCAGAAAACGTAAATGTTGGCTTAGAAGATCTTGAAGATCTGCTAGGTGTAAAAAGATATCGTTATGGTCTTGCAGAGCAAGAAGATTCTATTGGTGTTGTGACTGGTCTTGCGTGGACCTCGGTAGGAGGTGATTTACTATCTATCGAAGCATTAAAATTACCTGGAAAAGGTAGAATGAAAACAACTGGCAAACTGGGTGATGTCATGAAGGAGAGTATAGATGCGGCTTCTTCTTTTATTCGTTCGGTTGCGCCAAAAATGGGAATTAAACCCACGTTATTTGAAAAAATGGATATTCATGTTCATGTTCCTGAGGGTGCAACCCCAAAAGATGGACCATCTGCAGGTGTTGGGATGGTAACGTCAATTCTTTCAGTTTTGACAGGTATAGCTGTCAAAAAAGATATTGCCATGACAGGAGAGGTTACTTTACGTGGAAACGTATTACCAATTGGGGGTTTAAAGGAAAAACTTTTAGCTGCTCTTAGAGGGGGAATTACAACTGTACTTATTCCGGCAGAAAACGAAAAAGATTTAAAAGAGATACCATCCAATGTAAAAGAAGGTTTGGTTATTATTCCAGTTTCTCATGTTACAGAAGTTTTAAAACATGCACTTGTATCTGCACCTATTCCAATTGAATGGGATGCAGCAGCTGAAGAGGCTAAGGCCTTAGCTATTATGGATAATCAAACCCAGGCATCTACTGTAGCACATTAATTTTATGGCTACACCAGATATTGGTGGTTAAGATGTGTTTCTTGATTACTTAAGTGAATGTTTATAATTTTTAAGATGGATGTATTTATCTCTTGCCATACGATCTATAGCATGGTTAGAAGTCTTGAATTAAGGGTGATTAGCTCAGTTGGTAGAGCGCTTCGTTTACACCGAAGATGTCGGGAGTTCGAGTCTCTCATCACCCACCACCTAACCCCTTGAAATTTCTATAAAACCCTTATTTAGTTATTAACTTTGGATGAAGTGTGAAAATTTCCGAGGGTTCAGATTTAAGAAAACTAAGATAATAATTATTGAATGTATCCGCATATTTTTCCATTATATAAGTAGAATTTTCATACTCAGGAAATTGTTTCGCATAATCTCAATTTAACAGATACTAGTTTCTGTCTCAAGAAAATAAAAAATAAGATAATAGAATGGTCACGTTTTTAATTAGTAAAGTGTTATTGTTATTCAAATACAATATTTAAAAATTAAATTATATTTAAATAACGGTGAATTAGGGACCTTTAATCAAGTGATCTGGACATTTAAATAATTCTTCTTTTAAGATAATTTTAATTAATTTATTTGTATTATTGTTAAATGAATCGTTAAAAATTGGAAGGTAACCCTAAAAAATGTCTCAACAAAAAAGATTCAAAGGCAAGGCTGTCTTAATCACTGGTGCAACTCGTGGGATTGGATTTGCAATAGCTAAAGCATTTTCTGATGAGGGTGCGAAGGTTGCTTTGAACGGACGTACTGAACTTTCCGTTGAATCAGCAGTAAAAAAATTACCAGGTTCAGTTCCAGCAATTGGAAATGTTTCTGAAGTATCAGGATGTTTAAGTGCAGTAAATTCTGCTCTTAAACAATTTGGAAGACTTGATATATTAATTAATAATGCTGGAATTTTTGAAAAACACGCTATTGAGGATACCACTGAAGAGATTTGGGACTCTGTTATCAATACGAATTTAAAAAGTGTGCAATTCTGCACTCTGTATGCGTTGGCTGCGTTGCGCCACTCAAAAGGATCTGTTGTTAATATTGCTTCTGAATCTGGTTTAAATGGTTATCCGTTTACGACAGCTTACTGCGCATCAAAAGGAGCAGTTGTCAATTTAACCAGAGCCATGGCAATGGAATTAGCTCCAGATGTGCGTGTAAATGCGTTATGCCCAGGTGTTGTGGAAACAGACATGACAAGAGCTGGTTTCGCTATAAACGGGGATGAAGAAGAGGGTATCAGAAGACAACACGATGCGTATCCACTGAAGAGGATAGGAACGTTACAAGAAGCGGCAGCGGCAACTTTGTTTCTTGCTTCAGCTGACGCTGGATTTATTAATGGTGTAGCGCTCCCTATGGAAGGAGGCGCAACAATTGGGAAATGGTGAATATCTCACAATACTTGGGTAAATTTTATAGTGTGCAAGTGCAATTAACTATCGTAATTTAAGAATCGTGTTTTACGCTTCTAAACGGGTAACTATAATAAGAAGCAAATCTAGAAGAATTTTGAATATTTAATTTATTAATTTTAAATTATTTAATGCTTTATTACCAAAGCTTTAGAACTTTAGTCATTATGCTTAGAAGTACAATGTAAAATAATGTTCTAAAAATAATTTTTTTGACCCTTGGTCCAAAAATGCTGAACACTCTTTCAGAGACATTTAAAATTATTGTTCCTGCAATGAGTCCCAATAAAACGAGTAATAATGGTTGCCAATTAGTTAGTGTATATGCCCACATCTGGTTGCTTAATATTTCTAGGTATGACTGTTGCGTTGTAGTTCTTATTTATAACTTAATTTAGAAATTCGTCTATATCCGAATATATCATTTTGAGCAAATCATCATTTTCCATTAACACCTCATGTTCCGCATCGTTTATGTAAGTTAATTTTCCTTTAGGCCATTTACGCATTATTTTTTCTATGGCAACATTATTCACAATTTTATCATTTTTAGAGCAAAATGTTAAACAAGGCGTTTTGGGTAGCACTATTTTTTGAAGATTTTTACATTCATTTAAAGCAGTATGCACCCATTTAATACTTGGTCCAGCCAACGCTAGGTTTGGGTATTTTAAGATTTGGTTTTTTAAATAGATAAAATAATTTTGATCAGTAGTTAATGTATTATTTTCAAAATTCACAGTACCAAGGTAAGGGGTTTTATTTGTGCTGGGGACAAAGCCATTTTCTTTTTTTCTTATCTTATAAAATATGTAAGATTTTTTTATATAAAAATGAAGAAGTTTATCAAAAATAGAATTCGGGTGCATTTTTATATCCCACATTGGAGAAGAAAATATTACCTTTTTAACTGGTAATCCATTTAGTAAGGCTCTCAAACCGATTGCCCCACCCATCGAGTGACCAATCAAATGCCAAGGTTTTTTAAATTCTTTCTTATGAGCAAATTTTATTAATTCATCTACGTCATTTTGATAGTCTTCAAACTCATCAATATGTCCAATAAGTTTATTTTTGAGTAATCTGTCTGATAACCCTTGACCACGCCAGTCGACAATTAAACTGCCATACCCCATTTTTTGCAAAATCTTGCATGTTCTTCCATATTTTTCTATATATTCATTTCTACCAGGGAACAGAAATATAGTTCCTTTTGACTTAGATTGGTTCCAATGAGCAACTCTTATTTTGAATTTATCTTTAGTCTCTAGCCATTCTGCTTGTCCATTTAATGGCCCTTCTAAAATATCTTCGTATAAAGGGGCAGAACTCATTGTTACGATAAAACTGAGGCTAATCTCATTGCCATTCCCATATCACCGTCAACTTTTAACTTTCCTTGCATAAAGGCTGCAGTTGAATTTAGTTCACCCGACATTATGTCTTGAAATGTTTCTTTGTCGGCAATAAGTGTGCAATCTGCTTCATCTGAACTTTCGACAACGCCGCTGTCGCTAACGATGACGGAGCCTTCGTTTTCTATTTCGAATTTTACAGACCCATCAAATCCATTTGGTAATTTTTCTTCCAAAGCTTTTATTGCCATATTTATTGTTTCACTCATCAAATTTTCCTATTTTTTTTAAAGTTTATCTCGTTTTTTATTTTATTAACGCTAGTATCAATATATGACTTATTTTTTAAAAATTGCCAATACTTTTATAGTGCTTCCATTTGTTTTATTACTAGTTTTTGGATCAAGTTTTGCGAGTTCTGATGATACCAAAATAAACTTACTGCTTATGGAATTAAAAACTCCTTTAAAGCGGAGCCATCTTGAAGTTGAAAAAGAGATTTGGTTCCAATGGTCTAAATCTGGAAATCAGAATTTAGATTCTTTATTAGGGCAGGGCAGACTTTACATGCAAAGTGGTAGATTTGATGATGCGATTGATGTTTTTAGTCAAATTATAAAGAAGGACCCGCAGTTTGCAGAAGCGTGGAATGCTCGTGCTACTACTTTTTATATGAAAGGTGATTTTAAGAATTCAATTTCTGATATAGATCAAGTTTTACTATTAAACGCTGATCATTTTGGAGCTCTTTCTGGCTTAGGATCTATGCTTGAAAAATTGGAACATCTTGATGCTGCGTTAGATGCGTTTAAAAGAGCGGAGGAAATAAATCCTTTAAATCTTAATATTAAGAATTCTATTTTAAGGTTACTAAAAAAAGTTGAAGGTATCTCACTATAATTGTTAGAAAATATGAACGATATATTTAATGATAAAATAACTGCTGTTTTGGGACCTACTAATACAGGTAAAACGCACTACGCCATAGAACGGATGTTAAGTTACAACAATGGTATAATAGGTTTGCCCCTCAGACTATTGGCAAGAGAAGTTTATGATAGAATAGTTATATTGAGAGATGTGTCTTCTGTAGCGCTGGTGACTGGCGAAGAGCGTATAATACCAAAAAAAGCTAAATATTGGGTATGCACAACGGAATCGATGCCCAACGATCTTGCGTATGATTTTGTGGCAATTGATGAAATTCAATTATGTGCAGATCAAGAACGGGGACATGTTTTTACAGACCGAATGCTCTCCATGAGAGGTAAGTTTGAAACATTGTTATTAGGATCTGAAAATTTTTGGAATGTAATAACAAAACTTTTTCCAAATGCTGAAATTAAAACTAGGACGAGGTTTTCTAGCCTTACTTTCTCAGGCTCAAAAAAAATATCTAGGATGGCCCCAAGATCTGCAATTATTGGTTTCTCTGTAGACAATGTGTATGGCATTGCTGAATTAGTAAAACGACAAAAGGGTGGGGCCGCGGTTGTTCTTGGAGCGCTTTCTCCAAGAACGCGTAATAAACAAGTTGAATTATATCAAAATGGAGATGTGGATTTCTTAATTGCGACTGATGCAATAGGGATGGGATTAAATTTGGATATAGATCATGTTGCTTTTTCTAGTCAACACAAGTTTGATGGATCAAAAATGCGTTCGTTGTTTCCTAATGAAGTTGCTCAAATAGCAGGTAGGGCTGGTCGCTATATGCGATCGGGCACATTTGGAACAACGGGTGAGGCGAAGTCATTTGATCAAAAGATAGTTGAAGCAGTTGAAAATAATAAATTTGAGCAAATTAAAAGAATTATGTGGCGTAATTCGAACCTTGCTATGGATACGAGCAAGGATCTAATTAAATCTTTAGAAATGACAGTGAAAAGTCCTATTTTAACACGTGGACCTGAGGCTATTGATTTAGCTGCATTGAAGTTAATTATCTCTACAGATAATTATTGTTCAAATTTAAATGACCGTAGTTTAGTTGCTTTGCTTTGGCAGGTAAGTAAAATCCCTGACTTCAGGGCTATATCACTTAATGATCATGTGGATATTTTAAGTACAGTCTTTCATTTTTTAAAGGGTGGTAGTATGATTCCCGACGATTGGCTTCACAGCCAGCTTAATAAGATAGATCGATACGATGGTGATATAGATACTATTTCAAAAAGGTTGGCTTTTGTCAGAACATGGACGTATGTTTCTCAAAGAGACAGTTGGGTTAATGATCCAGGTTATTGGCAAGGTGAAAGCAGAAGAATAGAAGATGGCTTGTCAGATGCGCTTCATGATGGTTTGACAAAGCGATTTGTTGATCGACGTACAAGTGTTCTTATCCGTCGATTGAATCAAAAGGAGAAACTTGTGGCTGAAGTTAACATAAATGGAGAGGTAACGATTGATGGTCAATTCATCGGTAAACTTCAAGGGTTTAGATTTTTGCAAGACAAAGGTGGTAGCTCAGAAGAAGACAAGATGATCCGGAGCTCAGGCATTGCAGCTTTAGAACCTGAATTTCACCTAAGAAGTGCCAGATTTTATAATGCGCCAGATACTGAAATTGATTTTACTGAGCAAGGTGGGCTTATGTGGGGTGAGCATGCTGTGGGGAAATTGATTGCTGGAGAAAACATAATGAATCCGCAGGTTTCAGCTTTTGTAGATGATGAGGCTGGTTTAGAGGTAAAAGAAAAAGTTGAACGCCGTCTTAAACACTTTGTAGATAGAAAAATTGCGACATTATTTGAGCCATTAACTTTAATGCAAAAAGATGAAAATATAACTGGTTTGAGTAAAGGTTTGGCATTTAGGTTAGTTGAATCACTCGGTATCGTTCCAAGATTAGATATAATTAATGAATTGAAAGATATGGATCAAGATTCACGTGCTTTATTAAGAAAACATGGAGTGAGGTTTGGTCAATTTAATATTTTTCTTCCTATTTTATTAAAGCCCGCCGTAACTCGCATGAGATTGGTACTTTGGTCCTTAAAAAAGAATTTTACTGAGTTTCCATCTGCTCCTACTGCGGGCTTAGTAACAATAAGCGCAAACAATGATGAGGCTGAAGGATACTTTGTAAAAGCTGGTTACCATTTTGCTGGAGATTGGGCATTAAGAATTGATATGGTTGAGCGACTTGCTGATTTGATTAGGAAAGAAAATACTCATGTAGGCTTTGAAGCAAGTTCTGATATGCTATCAATTACTGGTATGACAAATGAGCAATTTGCGAGCTTGATGGCTGGATTAGGTTATGATGTCAAAAAAGGAGAAAGAGAGAAGGAAAAGAAGCTTATCTCTGAAGCTGAAGAAATTGATAAAATTCCTGGTATGGAAGATAGTATAAATAATCAAGAAATTGCAGAAGCTATTACAGAGATTTTTTGGTCATTTACTTGGCAAAATAAAAAGATCAAAAATAAAACCTTGATCGAGGTAAACTTATCTGAAAACCCAAACAAGCATAAAAAGCCTAAAAAGACTAAAAGTAATTATTCAAATAAGAAGAACAAGAATAAAAAACAAATTGAAAAAGAAACTCCTCCTGATCCTAACAATCCATTTGCTGTGTTGTTAGCTTTAAAAGAAAGTTAATTGGAAAAAAAAGATAATATAAGAGCTGATAAATGGTTGTGGTCGTGTAGATTTTTTAAAACTCGTGCACTATCCTCGAAAATGCTTGAATTAGGCAAAGTTAGATTAAATGGTCGAAAATTAAGAAAACCCAGTTCTTCTGTCAGAATTGGTGACGTGCTTACATTATCTCGGAAAAATGAGATACTGATTGTTAAAGTTTTATCTTTACCCCTGCGGCGAGGTTCAGCAAATAATTCTGAACTTTGGTATGAAAATGTTTAATGTTTATGTTTAAAAATACATTTTAAATAAATAATTTGATTATTGGTGAGGTAAACTATTGTACTTCAGGTGATCGATGAATAGTTAGCAATAAGTAAATATGGATTATATATTATATGACTTATATTGTTAACGACAACTGTATTGGATGCAAACACACTACCTGCGTAGAGGTCTGTCCTGTTGATTGCTTTTACGAGGGTGAGAACATGTTAGTTATTCATCCAGATGAATGCATAGATTGTGGGGTTTGTGAGCCAGAATGTCCTGTTGATGCAATTTTACCAGATACAGAACCAGATATGGAAAAGTGGGTTGAGTTTAATAGGAAATTTTCTGAGTTATGGCCAGTAATTATAACTCAAATTGATCCACTTCCTGACGCAGAGAAGTTTGATGGCGTACCTAATAAGTTAGAAACAATTTTTTCTGAAAAACCAGGAAAAGGTGGTTAGAAAAGGTTGTATTTGCATTAATCTGGTTAAACGTTGAGACACCATCTTAAAATTGCCTTTTGGACATGCAATCTATTTTCTGCTTGATCGAAAACAACAGACTTCACTCCATCAAGTACGTCCGCAGTAACCTCTTGTCCTCGATGCGCTGGCAAGCAATGCATAAAGATTGCGTCTTTTTTTGATTTTTTCATTAGTGCACTATTAACTTGATAAGGCTTTAGTTGATTATCTCGTCCTTTGGTCGTATGTGCCTTGTTCTCATGCATCGAGACCCAGGTATCTGTCATTATCAAGTCAGCGTTTTGAATCGCATTTATTGGATCCCGATCGATGGCCACAATCGACCCTTTGCTTTGTGCATAATTAAAATAACTAGTGTCTGGATCCAATTCTTTTGGTCCAGAAAAAGTAAAATTAAACCCAAATTGTCCAGCTGCATGAAGAGTTGAAGCACAAACATTATTACCATCTCCGAGCCACAATATATTTTTACCTTTGATAGAGTTGCGATGCTCCTGATATGTCATAACATCAGCCATGCTTTGACATGGATGCGTAGTGTTGGTTAAACCATTTATCACAGGCACATCAGAGTTTTCTGCAAGTTCATAAAGGATACTTTCTTCAAATGTTCTAATTATTATTAAATCTACGTATCGAGATAAAACTCGAGCAGTATCTGCAATACTTTCGCCATGTCCTAGTTGTAGGTCTGAACCTGACAATATTAATGTCTGCCCGCCCAGCTGTTTGATACCGACGTCAAAAGAAACACGTGTTCTGGTTGACGGTTTGTCAAATATCATTGCAACTACCTTGCCTTTTAGCGGTATGTCGACATCTAATGCGCCCTTTGATTCATTATCACGTTCTTTTTTTATTCTTATGGCTTGATCAATTATCTGGACTGATTCATTAGAAGTCAGTTCATTTAAATTTAAAAAATGTTTCATAGTGATCGTTTCTTTTTTAAAGTATTGGCACAGCTGTCTAACATTTGAATGGCAGTTTCTATTTCACTATTTGTAATGTTTAGTGGTGGTAAAAGTCTTATTACATTTTGACCTCCGGGAACGGTCAATATCCCTTCGTTATATCCGGCATTTACCACATCAATATTTGGGATCTTGCATTTTATACCAATCATTAACCCCATACCTCGAACTTCTTCAAAAATTTCTGGATGCTCATCTAACAAATAACCCAATTTTTGAGTTATTATTAAAGATTTTTTATTAACCTCTTTTAAAAATTTTTCATCATCAATAATTTCTAAAACGACATTTCCAACAGCACATGCTAAAGGGTTTCCTCCATATGTGGACCCATGTGTGCCAGCTGTCATACCTTTTGCAGCATTTTCTGTAGCTAAGCATGCACCTAATGGAAAACCTCCCCCAATTCCTTTGGCGATGGCCATTATATCCGGTATTATTCCATAGTTTTGATAAGCAAATAACTTACCAGTTCTACCAACACCACATTGAATTTCGTCAAAAATTAATAATATACCATGATCGTCACATAGTTTTCTAATGTCTTTTAAAAATGTGATGTCTGAAGGAACTATTCCTCCTTCACCTTGAATGGGTTCTATTAATATAGCAGCGGTATTCGTATTTATATTATCGACAACACTATCATAATTATTAAAAGGAACTTGTTTAAACCCTGGCAAAACGGGTTGAAAACCTTCAGTTAGTTTTGTTGACCCTGCCGCTGATATCATACCTAAAGAACGTCCATGAAAGCTATCAAGAAAAGTTATTATTTCATTTCGATTAATTTCTCCATTGTCATGATGATATTTTCGGGCCATTTTTACAGCACATTCCATACTTTCGGTACCCGAATTTGTAAAAAAAACAGTATCAGCAAATGTAGCTTGCACTAATTTTTTTGCCAGCTTTTCTTGATTTGGAATGTTGTAAAGATTTGATGTGTGCCAAAGTTTATCAGCTTGTTCTTTTAAAACTTTCACTAATTTTGGGTGCGCATGTCCTAACGAATTTACTGCTATTCCTGCGCCCATATCCAGATATTTTTTCCCGTCATCTGATGTTAACCAGGAACCATTTCCTTCAATAAAACGTAAATTTGCACGGGTATACGATGGTAGAATTGGGTTTATCATTTTGCTATTCTGTTTTAGGGTTGTTCGGAGGTATGAGGTCGCTATATTATTTCGTACTACGCCGTCGTTTTTCTGAATTGATGTTTATTGACATCTTTAAAGCCCTTTATTTTGACATTTTTTAATTAAAAACTAATTTTTAGTGTCTGTCTAGCCCTTGTGTTTAATATCGGCAAAGTGATAAAGAAATACTCGATTGTTATACGGATTATTTTTACAAATAGCTTTATTGTTTGGAGATGTAGAATGGCTTGGACAGAAGATCGTGTTGAAAAATTAAAAACGATGTGGACGGATGGCAATAGTGCCAGCCAGATAGCTAAAGCATTGGGTGATGTAACTAGGAATGCTGTAATAGGTAAAGTCCATAGATTGGGGCTGTCAAATAGAGCTAGTTCAATTAAATCAAATAAGGAAAAATCACCAGGGAGCTCGGCTTCAAAGGCTCGCTCTAAACCATCAAGTCCAAAAGTTAAAACTATTATTGATACCCATATTCCAGAAAAAAATGCTATAATTCCTATGAGGAAGCCAATCTTAACACCGGGCCAGCCTCTACCTCCACAGCCATCAGCTAACGAAATTAGTCCTGAGGCATTGGCAACAGTAAAAGAAGTGGAAAAAGGTGCAAAAAAATTAAACCTTTTGCAACTCACTGAAAGAACGTGCAAGTGGCCAATTGGTGATCCAGCGACTGATGATTTTTGGTTTTGTGGATTGGCTACGCAAACAGGTAAACCATATTGTGAAGCCCATGTTGGTGTCGCATTTCAACCAGTCTCAAACCGTAGAGATCGAAGGGCATCAAGATAAATTTTATTGAAAGTTTTTTTATTTTAAAATTTATTAAAAATGAAAATTGTTTTAATTTAAGATTAAGATTTAATATAGGTTATATTTATTTGGTAAATTTTGAATGATTAAATATAGTTTTAAATGTTCCAAGGGACATGAGTTTGATAGTTGGGTGCAATCAGCTAAGGCTTTCGAAAAGTTAAAAATCTCTGGAATGATTTTATGTGCGGTCTGTGGAGATAAGAGTGTTGAAAGGGCGTTAATGGCGCCTCAAGTACGTCCTGCGAAAAATAGTTCTAAAGAATTAAAAGCAGGACCTTTATCCGGACCATTAACTACTGCTGAGCAAGCGTTTACAGAGCTAAAGAAAACTATTGAAGAGAACACGGAAGATGTTGGCTCTAATTTTGCAACTGAAGCGCGAGCAATTCACGACGGTGACGCGGAAGAAAGAAATATAAGAGGTAAAGCTACAACCACAGAAGTTAAAAGTTTACTTGAGGATGGAATAAAAGTTGCGCCACTTCCCTGGAGAGAACGAAAGACTAATTAATTTTAACACACGATACTTAGGGGTTAAATATGACTGCTGTTATAACGGGAGCTAGTAAGGGTATTGGCTTTGAGTTGGCTAAGCAGTTAGGTGCTGTTGATGACAATGTCATATCTTTTGCTCGTAGCGATGGTTTTAAATATCTTGATTTGGAAAGTGTTTCATCAATAAATGCTTTAAAAAAAGAATTTTTAAATACACCAATAAATTTACTAGTTTGTAATGCTGGAATTTACTTAGATAAAGATGAAGATTTGAAATCTGGGTTTAACCCAAATCTTTGGAATAAAACCTTTTTTGTTAATGTGACAAGCGTTTTTTTATTAATACAAAACCTGCTTCCAAATATTATTACAGGAAAAGGAAAAATAGTAATTATTTCTAGCCAGATGGGCAGTCAAAATCAAGCAAATGGTGGGAGCTACATATATCGAGCGTCAAAAGCCGCAGTTTTAAATTTGGGTCGAAATTTGGCTAAAGACTTAAAGCCAGAGGGAGTTCCAGTGGGTATTTATCACCCGGGTTGGGTAAAAACCGACATGGGTGGAGAAAACGCTGATATTTCAATAACTGAATCTGCTAGAGGTTTGATACAGCGATTTACTGATTTGTCTCTGGAAAATACAGGGTGTTTTGAAACTTGGGACGGTAGGAGCCATCCGTTTTAGAAATACTTGCTCTTCCTAGCTACTATCTTTAGTAACTTGATCGAACTTTATTGTTGGAATTGGTTAATATGCCTAAACTAGTTATGAAATTTGGTGGTACTTCAGTTGCAGATTTAGATTGCATCAAAAATGCTGCGTCAAAAGTATCCCAAGAAGTTAACAACGGATTTGATGTTATCGTTATTGTATCTGCAATGTCTGGTGAGACAAACAGATTGGTATCTCTTGTAAACGGAGTATCAAAAATGCATGATGCTAGAGAGTATGATGCAATTGTTTCCAGTGGAGAAAATGTGACTGCTGGATTGATGGCAGTAACGCTGCAAGAAATGGGTGTTTCGGCGCGGAGTTGGCAGGGATGGCAAGTACCTTTAATTACAAATTCGAGCCATAGTTCTGCTAGAATTATGAAGATTCCAACTGACAACCTTGAGGAAAAATTTTCTAAAGGTATGAGAGTAGCAGTTATAGCCGGTTTTCAAGGAATTAGTGAAGAAGGACGGCTTTCTACTTTAGGTCGTGGTGGATCTGACACTACTGCTGTAGCATTTGCGTCTGCATTTGAGGCCGAAAGATGTGATATTTACACCGATGTGGACGGAATTTATACGACTGACCCAAGAATAACTAGTAAGGCTCGAAAATTAAGTAAAATTAGTTATGAGGAAATGTTGGAGCTTTCATCGTTAGGTGCTAAGGTTTTGCAAACTCGATCAGTAGAGTTGGCGATGAGGTACAAAGTTCGTTTGCGAGTACTTAGTAGTTTTGTAAACAATCCAGGAACTTTGGTTTGTGACGAGGAGGAAATCATGGAAAGTAAGATTGTATCTGGTGTGGCCTATTCCAGGGATGAGGCAAAAATGACACTTGTTTCTGTAGCTGATAGGCCAGGTATTGCAGCCTCTATTTTTGGCATTCTCGCGGATAAAGGTGTGAATGTTGACATGATTGTACAAAATGTCTCTGAGGGTGGTAGAACAGATATGACTTTTTCGTGTCCTGTTGATCAAGTGGATTTGGCTGAACTTTCATTAGATAAAGCAAAGCAAAGCCAAACCATCAACTATCATGATTTGATTGCAGACACAGATGTAAGTAAAATATCTGTTGTTGGTATTGGAATGCGCAGCCATGCAGGTGTTGCAGCTAAGATGTTTGAGGCTTTATCAACTGAGAACATAAATATTAAAGTTATTACTACTTCAGAAATTAAAATATCGGTGCTTATTGATAGAAAATACATGGAATTAGCAATACAATCATTACATGATGTTTTTGAATTAGAAGCCAAAACCTGAAGAGGGTGATAAATGGCATTAGAAACTGGAATACAATCTAGGATACTTCTTAAACGCCTAAAAGAAGCATTAGCGGAAGAAGGCGAAGGTCAAAAAAGACTTGACCGATTAACTCACTTAATTGCCGATAGCATGGGAACGGAAGTTTGTTCTGTGTATTTGTTAGTTGATAACAAAACACTTGAATTATGTGCGACTGAAGGACTGGATTTGGCTTCTGTACATAAAACGCGTCTACGGATTGGTGAGGGTTTGGTTGGTTTAGTGGCAAAAGACGCCAAACCTATAAATACAGACGATGCTCCTTCACAGGCGGGTTTTAGATTTATGCCTGAAACTGGTGAAGAAAGATATTCTAGTTTTCTGGGTGTACCTATTCAAAGACTTGGCGAAACACTTGGTGTTTTAGTGGTTCAGTCAAGGGTGCCGCGACTTTTTTCGGATGACGAAATCTATGCAATTGAAGTGGTAGCTATGGTATTAGCTGAAATGACTGAACTTGGTGCATTTGTGGGTGGGGATGAAAATCTAAAAGCGCCTCATCAATATTCTGTCTTAATTAAAGGTGGTGTTGCTCACGAAGGTGCTGCTTCAGGCAATGTGCTTTTACACGAACCTCGGGTGGTAGTTACCAATCCTTTTGCTGATGACACCAGAGCGGAACAGGGTAGGCTACAAGAGGCAATTCAACGTCTTAAAGGTGATGTTGATGGTATGTTAAATACAGCCTTAAAAGGGGCAACAGAAGAACACAAAAAAATATTAGAAGCTTATAGAATGTTTGCTAATTCCAAAAGCTGGTTAAAAAGAATGGAAGAAGACATTGAAAGTGGCTTATCTGCAGAGGCGGCTGTTGAAAAAGAGCAATCGACTGTTAGGGCCAGAATGAGTAGGGTAGAAGATGTTTACCTACGAGATCGACTTCATGATTTAGACGATTTATCAAATCGCTTATTACGAGTTTTGACTGGACAAGGGAGTTCAGATCATACTGATTTTCCAGAAAATCCTATTTTAATCGCAAGAAATATTGGGCCTGGTGAGTTGCTCGAATATGGTAGGAAATTAAAAGGAATTATTTTAGAAGAGGGCTCAGTTGGCAGCCACGCTACGGTAATAGCGAGAGCGATGGCTATTCCTCTTATTATCAACGCTCCTGGAATAACTACTGAAGCACTTAATGGTGACCATATCTTAGTAGATGGTGACGGGGGGATAGTTAATTTACGTCCAGAAGATAATGTTAAAAAAGCATTTAGTGAAAAAATCGCAATGCAATCAAAAAAACTAGAGCGTTATGCTAAATTAAAAGACACACCGGCAGTTTCTAAAGATGGTATCAAAATAAGTTTAATGATGAATGCTGGATTGATGGCTGATTTGCCGAGTTTAAAGAGCTCAGGCGCTGAGGGTGTTGGTTTGTTTAGAACTGAATTACAATTTTTAGCTCGAAATTCCATACCAAAGAGAGGTGAGCTCGCTGCTCTTTATGGTCGAGTTATGGATGCGGCTGATGATAAAAGAGTGGTTTTCAGGACATTGGATATCGGTTCGGATAAGGTATTGCCATATATGAGACCTACTGATGAGCCTAACCCGGCAATGGGTTGGCGAGCGATAAGGCTTGGCTTGGACAAACCAGGTGTAATGAAAATGCAATTGCAGGCAATTTTTAGAGCGGCTAGCAATAAAAGTGTATCGGTAATGTTTCCGATGATTGCGCAATTTGATGAATTTAGGCAGGCGCGAAACCTGTTACATGATGTGCTGGCAAACGAGAAAAAAATGGGACATAATCTTCCTAAAAGTGTAGAAATTGGTGCTATGCTTGAAACACCGTCCTTAGCATTTGCCCCAAGACAATTTTTTGAATTAGCAGATTTTGTTTCAATTGGTGGTAATGATTTGAAGCAATTTTTTTATGCTGCAGATCGAGAAAACGAAAGAGTTAGAAAGCGTTATGATTCATTAAATGTTAGTTTCTTAAATTTGATTAAACAGATTGTTGATAGATGTACAGAAACCAAGACACCATTAAGCTTCTGTGGAGAAGATGCTGGCAGACCTATAGAGGCTGTATGTTTATTAGCAATGGGTATCAGGACATTATCCATGAGACCCGCCTCCATTGGAGCAGTTAAATCATTAATAATGGAAATAAATTTAAAAGATTTACGTTATATCATAGATAAAGCACTTGTTTCTGGTGATCAATCTATTCGATTGGCGGTTGAAGAGTGGATTAAAAAAGTTACGTAATTTTGTTATAATGATTTAGGTTTTTTCACTGTTAATCTAAACCACATTTTATAGCGTCACCCTTTAAGCCATCTGTTTTAAAATTATTGAGTGATCTTATTAAAATCCTACCTGGATCAGTAGGTGCAGAAAATCTTATTGATTTTGCAATATTAAAGTCAAATTGACTGTAATATGAAAGATCACCAATTAAAATTACTGCTTCCCAACCTAAACTTTCTGCTTTTTGCAAGGTCTTGCTAATTAAGTATTTACCGTGACCCTCAGCTTGTCTGATTGGATGTACTGCTAATGGTCCTAACAATAAGCATTTAAAGTTTTCTATCTTGATTGGCCAATATCTAATTGCAGAAAAGACTGATCCAGTTTTATCCCTAGTCAAATAACATAGTTCTTTAATTGGCTCGACATCTTCTCGAAACCTGTAAGAACTTAATGCTTTTCTACTTGGGGAAAGGCAAACATCATAAAGGCTCTCCACGTCCCAGAAATCATTTTCTTCTTCTAGTTTTATATTTATCAAGCATCGCTCCAAAATTTATGATTAGCGCTAGAATTTCCGTTATCATAAGGTTACGAATAGAGCCAATATTATTAAAGAGGTTTTTTTATGTTTTACAAACCGAATTCTCGACCTGACTCTCTTCCTCACGACCCATTTAAGGCAATCGTTTCTCCTCGACCAATTGGATGGATTTCTACAATTAATAAAGATGGGTCTGCTAATTTAGCCCCGTATTCTTTTTTCAACGCAATTGGTGATAAACCGCCAATGGTGATCTTTAGTAAAACGGGCCCAAAATTAGGAATAGCTGAAGAAAAAGATTCAATTGTAAATATAAGAGAAACAGGTGAGTTTGTTGTGAATTTTGTAAGCTTTGAGTTAACTGATCAAATGAACATTTCTTCACAACACTTTAAACATGGTGAAGATGAATTCACAGCGGCTGGTCTCGAAAAAGGAGTATCAGAGATTGTTTCAGTTCCATTCGTTAAAGCGGCACCTGCAGCATTTGAATGTATCCTGCATAAAGAAATTAAACTCCCAGGTGAGGATCAAATTGCAATTATAGGGGAGGTTAAAGGTATTCATATTAATGAAAAGTATATTAAAGACGGAATGCTTGATGTTACATTATATAAGCCTTTGTCTAGACTTGGATATCGAGATTATGCAGTTATAGAAAAGCTAATTACCTTAAAACGGCCAGATGATTAAATTAATAAAATTTAGATAATCTTTAGTTTTAAGTTCTTTATTCTAATCGTTAAACGTTTGCAGTATTAAAGATTCCAGGTAAAGACACTTCCAGTAACTCAAGATCTTTAGAACAAGAAGTGTATTTTGTTTTCATATTTGGTGGAATTACAAAAGCGTCACCGGGCTCTAAATCATTTGATTTTTCACCTTCTCCTTCTAAAGTCATATGACCACTCATAACAAAATTAAATAAAATATCAGTGTCGTGTGAACTCCAAACATCACCACCACCGGTAAACTTGGCTACTTTAACCCCAGCAACATTTTTAGTATTTTCTGCAATGGTTGTGTCTCTTGATTTGAATTGACTTAACCGAAAAGGTTCCCATACCGCATCTTCAACTTTATGATGTACGAATTTCTGACCCTGAAATTCACGCTGCCTATTAATTGTATCATTTGGAAGACTCATTTCATGATCAATAGTTGTTACATGTTCTGCAGGAACACCAATTTCTATTACTTCGATGTCGTTACTAGCAAATAATACTCTGTGGCGAATTTGCGGAGGTTGAATAACGCAGCATCCTTCATTTAATCGAAAAGGCTTTCCTTGATCTTCATAAACTAAATCAACCCAACCTTTATAGCAAAAAATCAATTGGAAGCCTACCGTGTGATAGTGCACCATATCAGGAACTGGGCCACCATCTGGAATTCGTATATGACTTGCGATAATTGATCCACCAAGTCTTGATGGTATCAAATCTCTATAATGCATCCCTGCTCGACCTATTACCCATGGTGCTTGATCAGAAAGTCTCCTAACTACAAAGTCATGATTAGTTTTTGGCATTATTAAAGGTGAATTATTTTCAATAAGTTGAATCTTTACTCCATTTGGGGCCACTAAATATTTTCCAGCAGCAGAAAATTGAGTAATGTCGTCTGTTAATATACGAATAGTACCAACCGGTTCGTCTGATCCTTTGTCAATTCTCAGTCTAAGGCCAAAGCCTGAAATAACTGCTACTGAAGGATCGTCAGCAGGAAATATTTCGTCTAATCGCATACCAATTTTTTTTGTAAAAAAATTAATATCATCACTCAAATTCTTTGAAGGCAAAATTAATTCTGCTTTAGTTTGTTGATTGCTATTAGACATAGAACCTCATAAATAAATATTAGAAACTATGTTTTAATTGCCTATTTTATTTAAAATAAGCAATCCTATAATCGCTTATTAACTATTTTTCTGGTATATTAATTTATAAATGGAGACAGAAATTGCTAATTTCACAACAAGCTAAGTGGTCAATTTTGATATCTTTTATATTAATTGGCGCGATTTGGTTGCTTAGTGACATACTATTACCATTTTTAATTGGAGCGGCTATAGCTTACTTTTTAAATCCTATAGCTGATAAGTTAGAAAGGATTGGAATTAATAGATTATTTTCAACAATAATTATTTTTGGAACATTCCTTTTGTGTTTACTATTATTCAGTGTTTTGGTTTTACCAAAAATTGCTAATGAAATTTTTTCATTTTGGGAAAATATACCAGTAATAATAAATAAATTTATTGATATATTTAAAAGTAATTTTGGTCAGTTTTTTGGGCTATATGATTGGGATGGGCCAATCGCCACTATTAAGTCAACAATTCAATCAAATGCTATCAGTGTTTTGAAGAATTTTTATTTCTCCGCAATGGGTGCACTTGATACATTTATGATAATCTTTATTTCGCCAATCGTTTCTATATATTTATTGTATGATTGGAATAAAATCTTGTTAAAAATTGATGGCTTAATCCCTTTAAATTCAAAGAATTCGATTAATGTGATTTGTTCTGAGATTGACTTAACTTTGTCGAAATTTATTCGTGGTCAAATGATTGTATGCTTTATTCTCGCAATTTTTTATGCAGTTACATTAAGCTTTGTTGGTTTAAATTATGGTATTTTTGTTGGTCTATTTGCAGGATTTCTTTCGTTTATTCCTTATGTTGGAGCAGTTTTTGGAGGAGCTTTAGCATTGGGTTTGGCCTTATATCAATTTTGGCCAGAGCCTTACTTCATTGCACTGGTTGGAATTATTTTTCTTATTGGCCAAATAATAGAAGGTAATTACCTCACACCAAAAATAGTTGGAAATTCTATAGGTCTGCATCCAGTCTGGTTATTATTTTCATTATCATTTTTCGGATCTATTTTGGGTTTTTCAGGTCTACTGCTAGCTGTGCCAATTTCTGCTTCATTTGGAGTGATTATACGATTTTGGATTAAAAAATACAAAGTCAGCGCTGTATACTTGGGCACTGAAAGGGATTAAATTTGAATGATCAATTAATCTTCAATTTACCTTCCTATCCAGCGCTTGGCTCAAAAGATTTTTTTGTTTCAAAAGCCAATATTTTAGCTTTTGAATATATTCAAAATTGGGTGGACTGGTCTAATCGTAGAATAATTATTACTGGTGCAAAAGGATCTGGAAAAACTCACCTTTCTAATGTGTGGGCTAATTTAGCTGATGCTAGTTTTATAGAAGTTAATAGTTTAGAATTTGATAGCACCAAAGAAAAAGCAATAATTATAGAAAATATTAATTTAGCAGCTTCGCAATCTGATTTAGAAGAACATTTGTTGCATATTCTTAATGGTTGTAGTCAAACGGGTACTTTTGTTCTAATGACTAGTTCTGTTCCTCCAAGTAGGGCGGGGTTTGAGTTACCTGATTTATCAAGTAGACTTATAGCTACTGAGCATATTCCAATAAACTCACCTGATGATGCATTGTTATCAGCGGTTTTAGTCAAGCATTTTAACGATCGACAAATTCGTATATCTCCTTTTTTAATTGAATTCATTTTAAAAAGAATTACACGATCTTTGATTTCTATTTCTAACTTTGTAAACGAGCTGGATAATACAAGTTTGAAATTAGGGAAAGGCCCGAGTAAGGCAATAGTTACTGAAGTTCTGGACAAAATTAGAAAAAATGAGGCATAAGTCTCTTCATGAACAAACAAATTCATCATAAGATTGTTAATTCAGATTTTTTGAAGTCTATCAAACACGAGGCTGTCGACCGTGATTTTGAGAACTTTGATAGTAGTAAAAGGTTTTTAAATCGTGAATTGTCATGGTTAGCTTTTAATTCACGTGTTTTGGAAGAAGCTGGTAATTTAAGCGTACCTCTCTTAGAACGGTTACGGTTTCTTGCAATTTCAGCAACAAATTTGGATGAGTTTTATTCAGTTAGAGTGGCTGGATTACGGGAACTTAAAAATAACAAAATAAATACTCCAGCTGCTGATGGTATGACACCTACACAACAATTATTAGAGATTGATAAACGAGTTAGAATTCTTTTAAACCGACAACAAAGTCAGTGGATTGAATTAATATCAGATTTGAAGTTAGCGAATATAGAAATCTTAAAACCTAATGAGCTGAGTAGCAAAGAAAGATTATTTCTAGATGAAGAGTTTATAAACAATATATTTCCAGTTCTGTCCCCTTTAGCCGTTGATCCTGCGCATCCATTTCCGTTTATCCCAAATGGTGGTTTTGCGTTAGCATTACAGTTAAAAAGAAGACGAGATGATAAAGAGTTATTGGCTCTATTACCAATTCCCAATCAACTTCCTAGGTTCGTTCGACTTGGAGAAACCAAGAGTTTATTTAGAATGTTACCCCTTGAAGACGTTTTAATTGAATATATCACTGATCTTTTTCCAGAGCACAAATTGGAAAATTTTTGTGCATTCCGTCTTTTAAGAGATAGTGACTTAGAAATAGAAGAAGAAGCAGAGGATTTGGTAAGAGAGTTTGAAACAGCACTGAAACGGCGAAAGCGAGGAGAGGTTATTAGTTTGTCAATCTCTGCTGGGGCAAATATTAATTTGGCAAATCTGATAAGAAAAAACTGTCAAGTATCGAAAGACGAAATTTTTGAAATTGATGGGTTTATTGCTTTATCTGATTTGAACGAATTGGTTGAGTTAGAAGTTAGTAAGCTTCTGTGGCCAAAGTTTACTCCAAGAATACCAGAACGGGTTGCTGATTATGATGGAGATATTTTTAAGGCCATTCAACAAAAAGACATGTTACTTCATCATCCATACGAAACTTTTGATATGGTTGTAAGGTTTTTACAACAAGCGGCTGCTGACCCTAATGTCCTCGCAATCAAACAAACGTTGTATAGAACTTCAAAAGATTCACCTATTGTTGATGCTTTATGTGAGGCTGCTGAGGCAGGAAAATCAGTGACCGCATTTATTGAATTGAAAGCACGTTTTGATGAAGCTGCAAACATTAGGCAGGCCCGCCGATTGGAACGAGCAGGTGCACATGTTGTTTATGGTTTTATCAGCTTAAAAACTCATGCAAAACTATCTACGGTAGTCAGGCGAGAGGATAAAAATTTAGTTACCTACACTCATTTTGGAACAGGTAACTATCACCCTATAACTGCAAAACACTATACTGATCTTTCATTCTTTACCTGTAATTCAGATTATGGTCGCGATGCTACAAGTGTTTTTAATTTTATTTCTGGTTATGCAAAACCAAAAAAATTAAAAATGATGTCTATATCACCAATAAACCTTAAAACTTTTTTGTTGGATTCTATTGAAAATGAAATGAAATTTGCCAGGGAAGGAAAACCTGCTGAAATATGGGGTAAGATGAATGCTTTAATTGACCCAGACGTTATCGACGCTCTGTATAAAGCGAGTAGGGCTGGAGTTGTAATCAAGTTGGTAGTTCGCGGTATTTGTGGCCTCAGACCTGGGATTAAGGGGTTAAGTGAAAATATACAAATAAAGTCGATAGTTGGTAGGTTTTTAGAGCACTCGCGAATAGTTTGTTTTGGTAATGGAGAACCAGTAAGTTCTGTAAAAGGTCGAGTTTTTATAAGCTCTGCAGATTGGATGGACCGTAACCTTAACAGGCGTGTGGAAGGTTTAATAGAGATCCATAATAAAACTGTGCGTTCACAAATAGTGAGTCAAATTATGGCTGCTAATCTAGCAGATCAAAGACAAAGCTGGGTACTTCAGGCGGATGGAACCTATTTGCGGCATAATGAAATTGATAATTTATTTGATTGCCATAGGTTTTTTATGGAAAACCCTTCTCTTTCTGGACGCGGATCTGCTGGAGCATCTGACGCTCCAAAATTGACTCATGCTAAAACTAATACTTAAAATTTGATTAACTCAACTTTTTTTACTGGTAATAACTTTGACAGATTTTTATTTAACAAAAAGCATAGCTAATAATCTTTCAAATGGTGCGATTGATCGATTGGGTGTAATTGATATTGGTTCAAACTCAGTTCGTTTAGTAATTTTCGATGGTGCAGCGAGATCACCTGCTTATTTCTTTAATGAAAAAGTTCTTTGTGCCTTAGGTGATAATTTAGGACCAAACGGTGAATTAAATGATATTAATAAACAGCGGGCTTTATCTGCAATAAAACGATTTGTGATGTTAGCCCAATCAATGAACTCTAGTTTAAGAGCAATTGCTACTGCGGCAATTAGAAATGCTCCTAATGGTCAAGATTTTTGTTCAAAAATTCGTACAGAAACTGGTTTAAAAGTTATTATTGCCACTGGTGAAGAGGAAGCAAAATTGTCTGCAGAGGGCGTCTTGTTGGGATGGCCAGATTCAGATGGTATCGTTTGTGATTTAGGTGGCGCGTCTATGGAATTAGCTGAAATTTCAAATGGGATAGTAGGGGCAGCTACAAGCTCGCCACTAGGACCATTAATTTTAGATCGTTTATTTACTGATCCAATTGTA
>Ga0308018_10000294_pt1:0-10000 | contig 26448 bp, 19 predicted proteins | sample Neamet282_FD_203130 | JGI IMG/M metagenome (GOLD analysis project Ga0308018, IMG submission 203130) | Marine microbial communities from water near the shore, Antarctic Ocean - #282 | ecosystem: Environmental > Aquatic > Marine > Unclassified | place: Southern Ocean | collected 2014-10-01
CCCTCGTCGACCATTCGCTGCACCCCACGCACGTGCCCCTCGACGCTCTTGAGTCGCCGCGTGATGTCTGGTGTGTTCTCGTGCTCCATAGACCATCTCTCGACTTCAAGAAAATACCCACCCCCCAGGGGGGTGGGGTGGAAATACTCAAAGTAAGGTGACTGCGAGCGAGGGTTCCAGTCAACGAACGGTGCGCCCCACACCTTGATGCGCCCTGAGCACCGAACCACCTTCTTCTACCCACCCTTCCACGGTTTCGGGACACTGCAGAATGTCGATCACGTCATCGATCAAAGCTGTCGGCACGCTCAGCCAGGGCGTTGCCGAAGGCATTCCCGATGCTACGGAGGATGCCGATCCGATTGACCTCTTCCATCAATGGTTCGAGGCCGCCACCGAATCCGACATTCTCCTCCCTGAGTCGGTCGCGCTCGCAACCGCCGACGCGGAGGGACGCCCGTCCGTTCGGATGGTCCTCATGAAGAACGTGGACAAGCACGGCTTCGTCTTCTTCACGAACTACAGCAGTCGGAAAGCCACGGAGCTCGAAGCCAATCCGCACGCAGCGCTCTGCTTCCACTGGGCTGTACAGGAGCGTCAGGTGCGGGTTACCGGCGCGGTGACAAGGATTTCGCAAGAAGAGAGCGACGCTTACTTCCAGTCGCGAGGGCGTGGAAGTCGTGTGGGAGCGTGGGCCTCAAAGCAGAGTCAGCCTCTGCCCGCGCGCTCAAGGCTCGAACAGCGGACCCGCGAAGCGCGCGACCGGTTTGCGAACACGGATGTGCCGCTCCCGCCGTTCTGGGGAGGATACCGAATCGACCCGGAAACAATCGAGTTCTGGCAGGGTCGAGCAGATCGACTTCACGACCGACTCGTGTTCTCTCGCGTGACCGACGGCTGGGCTACGAAACGGCTCTACCCCTAGGGGCGCATCACAGTCGTCCCTCTGAGACTCGCCGGGTCCCGGGGTCGGCACGCAGGACTGGCGGTAGCCCTCCCGAAATCGTCCCTTGTCTCCACGTGGACATTGGAGGTCGGAGGAGACCGTGGCCGGCAGGGCGTACTTCACAAACGCTTCTTTAAAATTCCTGAAGGAGCTCAAGGAGAACGAGTCTCGCTCCGAAGGGAATATCAAAGACCCCGCACTCAGCCTAACCGCGGACTTCGGACCCTATCTGAACAAGATGCGTCCTCACTTCATGGCCACGCCGCGTTCGCTCTTCCGCATCTACCGCGATACGCGATTCAGGAAGAACAAGACGCACTACAAGACGGCGAGCGAAGAGATTTCATCTGTGTCCAGTCCGGGACCCAGAAGCTGGTGGCATCCGAAAATCTTCCAGCGGAACTCGCCGCCCGTTTCAAAGCAGGTATCCCGCTCGTGCGCTTCCTTCACAAGACGCTCAACGTCCCATTCTAGTCCACTGACATGAGGCAGGCACCGTGACTCTCGGTCTCCAGGCGGCTCTCGCACTCTTCCCCATCTCCCTGGGAGGAATTCTGCTAGTGGGCTTTCGCGTTCCAGCAAAGCACGCCATGCCCGCCGCATATGTAGCCGCCGTCGCCGTGGCGTTCGGTGTGTGGCAGATGTCCCCCTCCCGCATCGCCGCAGCATCGATTCAGGGCCTGTTCCTGACCTTCGATCTGCTCTTCATCATCTTCGGTGCGATCCTCCTGCTCTACACGCTGGAGCGATCAGGCGGGGTCGCGGCCATTCGGCGATCGTTCAACGGCATCAGCGACGATCGACGGGTGCAGGTCGTCATCGTGGCGTGGTTGTTCGGATCCTTCATTGAGGGCGCAGCCGGCTTTGGAACGCCGGCTGCGGTGGTCGCACCCCTGCTCGTCGCGCTGGGCTTTCCGGCTGCGGCCGCGGTCATGTTGGGCATGATGATTCAAAGCACGGCGGTCACGTTCGGAGCCGTAGGAACACCGGTCCTGGTCGGTCTTTCCGGCGGCCTCGGAGGCGAAGCGTTCTCCGCGGCACTCGCGGCTGCGGACATGACTATGCTGGACTACCTGCGGGCGGTCACCGCGAAGGCTGTGGTTTTTCATGCCATCGCCGGCGTTCTGATGCCCACGTGGATGATCGTGATGCTCACCCGATTTTTTGGAGCGAACAAATCCTGGACGGAAGGCCTGTCCATTCTTCCCTTTGCGCTCGTCGGTGGCCTCGCGTTCACAGTACCGTACACGCTCATTGGGATTTTCTTCAAGCCAGAGTTTCCATCTCTCCTCGGCGCGCCCATTGGGCTCGCCATCGTCGTGTGGATCGCACGAAAAGGCTGGTTGCTTCCTGCGGATCACTGGGACTTTCCGCCACGCGAGTCGTGGAGTCCGGACTGGATCAGCGGGTTGGAGGAGGAACTGGCCGACGTACCAGAAGGCAAAGGCATATCCGCTCCCGCAGCCTGGGCGCCCTACGCTCTTCTCGGCCTACTTCTCGCACTCACCCGCTTCCCAGAGCTCGGCATCGACGCCCTCCTCAAGAAGCTCGATTTCGCCTGGGCAGACATCTTCGGTTCGGGAATTACCGCCACGACCACGCCACTCTACCTCCCCGGATTCATACTCCTAGTAGTCGTGCTCGTCACCGCGCTCCTCCATCGCATGGAGTTGAGGGACCTCAAGGCGGCCTTTATCGACTCCACAAAGGTTCTGGTTGGCGCCGGGGTCGTGCTCGTCTTCACCGTCCCGATGGTGCGTGTCTACATCAACTCGGATGTGAACGGTGCCGAAATGTTGTCGATGCCTCTGGCGATGGCAGAATGGGTCGCAGGAAACGTCGGGAGCGTCTGGCCGTTCTTCGCTCCGATGACGGGGGCCCTCGGAGCATTCATCGCAGGATCAAACACGGTGAGCAATCTGATGTTCTCCGCATTCCAGTTTGGAGTCGCGGAGCGACTGGCCATGTCTACCGTGGTGATTGTGGCTCTACAGGCCGTCGGTGCCGCGGCCGGCAACATGATCGCCATCCACAACGTTGTGGCGGCATCGGCTACGGTCGGCCTTCTCGGAAAAGAAGGGGCGACGCTGCGGAAGACGATCTTGCCAGCGATCTACTATCTGTTGGTCGTAGGCACGCTTGGGATGATCGCCGTCCATGTGCTCAAATTGACCGACCCGCTGATGGGCGGGTAACGCCTGCCATCTCCAGCAGCACCTCTGCCGCGCATGTAGCTCAGTGAGCACCGCCGAGCTTCTCCCTGCATGGCCAAGCCACGCGGCGATACGAACGCAGAGAACGTCGGCTCGACTGGGTCCGTCATGCCTCCAGCGCTGCGACAATTCCGTCGGCAGCGTGGGCAATGCACGACTCGCCGATCGCGGAGGTGGCCCCGCGGGAGTCACCGAGAATTCCGTTCGGGGTGACGGCCCGGAAGCCCTCGCTGAAGACCCGATGCATCAGCGCGTCATCGAAGACCTGAACGCGTCCGGCTTCGGCCCGTTCCTCGCGCACGAGGTCCGGACGGATCACCATCATTTCGGCTGTTTCGGCGATATCGGCGTGGCCGCCAACCCTGGGGACCAAATCTGGCGCGTGCTCCCCCACCGCGGCCGGCCAGAAGTCCATGAAGCCGACCAGGTCCGTGTAGGCATCGACGCGACATTCCTTGCCCACACCGGCTTGCAGGGCAGGAAGCATCTCGGCGAGTGGACCGAAGTTCCCACCATGCGAGGGCACGAAACAGAGACGGGTAAATCCGTGTCTGGCCAAACTCGTAGCATAGTCGAGGCAGATCGCCTCAAGAGTCTCCCTGCGAAGCGTCAGTGTGCCAGGAAAGCCCATATGGTGCTCTGAACAACCCACACGGATGGTTGGAGCGACCAGAGCGGACCCGAGACGGCGCGCGACCTCTACCGCCAATCTGTCGCCACGCACGGCGTCGACCAGAAGAGGCAGGTGGGGCCCGTGCTGCTCGATGGCTCCCACCGCGATCACGACGGTCGTGCGACCATCTGCGATCGCCTCGCCGACCTCGGGCCACGTCATTTCTTCCAGCAAGATCGAGTCGCTCATGGGGTTCGTCTGTCTTGGCCGTGGGAGATCGCCGCGCGCGGAATAGCGCGAGTCGTCCAAGTGTAGCCCACGCTCCCGGCCCGGCCTAGCTTCGGCAGCCCACGCGAAATCACTGAAGAAGCCCGGGAGAATTCCATGCGCGGTCGCATGATGGAGATGCCTCTGCTCGTCTCCTCGCTAATTGAGCACGCCAGCCGCGTGCACGGCGACCAGGAGATCATTTCTCGGTCGGTCGAAGGGCCCATTCACCGCTCGACTTGGGGCGAGGTGGCCACTCGGTCGAAGAAGCTCGCCAGCGCCCTGGCCCGTTTCGGAATCATTGAGGGAGACCGGCTCGCGACACTGGCTTGGAATACGTATCGACATCTCGAAGTGTACTACGGTGTCTCAGGCATCGGCGGCGTTTGCCACACGCTGAATCCACGGCTTCACCCGACACAACTCGTGTACATAGTGACCCATGCAGAGGACCGGATCCTCTTCGTCGATCTCACTTTCGTTCCTCTCGTCGAGGCGGTCGCAGCACAACTCGATTGTGTCGAGCACTACGTGATCCTAACGGACGCCGACCACATGCCGGACACGTCGCTGCCAAACGCCGTGGCATACGAGGACTTCATCGCTGGCGGGGATCCGGCCCACGAGTGGGCGGCGATCGATGAACATGCGGCGGCCGCCCTGTGCTATACCTCCGGCACGACAGGACACCCAAAAGGCGTCCTGTACAGCAATCGATCCAGCGTGCTCCACGCATACGGTGTATCTGCCCCGGATGTCTTCAACCTTGGGCGGGCAGCAAGCGTCTTACCGATCGTCCCAATGTTTCACGCCTGCGCTTGGGGTATACCCTACGCCGCTGCGGCGATGGGCACCCGGCTCGTCATGCCCGGTCCAAAGATGGACCCGGCCAGTATCACCGAACTCCTGGAGAACGAACAGGTAACCTTTGCCGCTGGAGTCCCGTCGGTTTTTATAGCTTTGCTTCAGCATTGGCGGGCCACAGGTGGCACAGCCCCGGAGACTCTCGAAATGGTTCTGCTGGGTGGAGCGGCCTCGCCAGCGTCTCTCATCGCCGCCCTCGAAGGGGAGTTTGGCATCGAGTTCCGGCACGCCTGGGGGATGACCGAGACCAGCCCACTTGGTTTGGTAAATACGCTTCTCCCCGAACATCGCACATGGTCCGTCAAGGATCGGGCTGCGTTTCAGACCAAGCAGGGGCAGCCTCCATACGGAATCGAGTTGAGGATCGTCGACGAGCATGGCTCCACTCTTCCCAATGACGGTGTCGCGTTTGGCGAACTCCAGGCACGAGGGCCCTGGGTCGCCAACGGGTATTTCAAGCGCGACGAGAAGCGGCTCACCTCAGATGGCTGGTTCCCGACCGGTGACGTCGCGAAAATCGACAAACAGTCCTACGTCCAGATCACAGACCGCACCAAGGACCTCATCAAGTCGGGTGGGGAGTGGATCAGCTCCATCGATGTCGAAAATACGGCCATGGGACACCCCGAGATCGCGATGGCCGCAGCCATCAGCATCCCAGACGAGAAGTGGGGTGAGCGGCCTCTGCTGGTGGCAGTCGCGACATCCAACAGTCCTCCATCGAAGGAATCCGTCATCGGCTTTCTCGCTGGAACGTTGGCGAAATGGCAACTTCCGGATGACGTGATCTTTGTCGAGGCACTCCCCATGGGCGCTACGGGGAAGGTCCAAAAGACGAAACTGCGCGAGAAGTACGGAGCGAACTGACGCTCCCAATACGGCGGCTCCGGCCGGCTCGGTACATTACCTGGGTTGGTGGTGACTTCAGTGTGAAGTCACGGTACCCGATCCGTGAGATAGACTCAGTGCCGCAAGATTGTCCCGTAGATCACGACACCGCAGAGCGCGCAGTTCAAGCGCTCCCGGGGGCCGTGCGCAGGGGCGTCTACTTCACGATCGGAGCCACCAGTGTCGTCCTAGGTGTGATCGGCATTGTCGTGCCACTATGGCCGACAACGTGCTTCCTCCTCCTGGCCAGATGGTGCTTCGCCAGAAGCTCCACGCGCGCCGAACGGTGGCTGCACGCGAACAGAATCTTCGGCCGGTATTTGCGTGACTACCGAGAGCACGGAGTCATTTCACCCCGAGTGCGAGCCCGCTCCGTGGCGGTGCTGTGGGTCTTCATCGGCCTGAGCGCCTTTCTGCTCGCCAGCCGTCTGTGGGCGGTGGCCCTGCTTCTGCTGCTCGCACTAGCAGCCACGGCCCACCTTTACTCGCTCCCGACGGAACCGAGGGCCTCAACGGCAGATTGAGCGGGTTGCCCTCAGGGCGACCTGGGATTCTGTTGCGGCTGTCCGGAGGCTTCGTGTAGAGGTTGTCCCGGGCGTACCAGTCCGCACCCCTCAACCGATCTGCCCGATGACCCACTCGCCCTGGATCTTCCGTTCTCCCGTAGTCCTCCTCGTCGCTCTGCTGAACGCGTGCAGCGGTGGTTCCTCTCCGGCCGATCCGCCTGGGCCCGCAGACATGAACGAGGCCAGGCCGGCGAGCGAGAGCGACTCAGCCAAGAGCTATGAAGACTTGGTATCAGGCGCAGAAAGTGATGAGGGACTGTTCACCGTCCACCAGTCGGGAGACAACTACCACTTCGAAATTCCCGACTCACTCCTCGACCGCGACATGCTTCTCATCTCACGCGTTGCGGGCGTCCAGTCGGGTATGGGTGGATTCCTGCCGGCGGGGGCCGCAGTAAATCGACAGATGGTGCGCTTCGAGCGAGAAGGCGAGCGGATGCTGCTCCGGAAGTACTCCGGCGAAGCGGTCGCCGACGACTCACTGGCGATTTCCCAGGCAGTGGAGTCCAATTACTTCGCTCCGATTCTAGCCGCCTTCGATATCGACATGCGTGGGCCGGGCGATGCCTCCTCCGTCGTCGACATGACAGACTTCTTCGCAGGCGACACCCCAGCACTGTCCGGTCTTCGTTCGGCGCAGCGTCGGACATATCAGGTGCGCAGACTCGACACCGATCGCAGCTTCATTGGTCGCGTCCGCAGCTATCCGCTCAACGTGAACGTCCGGCACACCCTTACGTACGACGCGGGGGCACCCCCCTCCGATGAGCAGGCCAACACCATCTCCATGGAGATGAACCAGTCTCTGGTCCTCCTCCCGGCAGAACCGATGCGCCCCCGCCACGCGGACGATCGCGTCGGCTACTTCACCGTCGATCGAATCAACTATGGACTCGATGAACAGAAGGCGGCCACGGAGACATTCCTGCGCCGGTGGAGGCTCGAGCCATCCGACTCGGCTGCCTATGCACGAGGCGAACTCGTTGATCCTGTCACGCCAATCACCTGGTACATCGATCCGGCGACACCAGAACGGTGGGTCGAGTCCGTGCGCCAGGGAGTGGAGAACTGGAACGAAGCCTTCGAGGCCGCGGGCTTTCGCAATGCGGTCCGGGCACTCAATGCACCGTCCCCAGAGGTGGACCCGGAATGGAATCCGGAGGACGTTCGTTACTCCGTTGTGCGGTGGTCCGCGAGCCTGACGCGCAACGCGCAGGGTCCGAGCACGTCAGACCCCCGCACCGGTGAAATCATCGAGAGCGACATCGTTTGGTACCACAACCACATGCGTTCATATCGGAACTGGATGATGGTACAGACCGGGGCGTCAAACCCCGGCGCCCGGAGCCTCCCCATCGATGACGCTCTGATGGCGGAAGCGATGGAGCAGGTCATCACGCATGAAATTGGGCACGCTATCGGATTGCCCCACAACATGATCGCCAGCTCGGCGTATCCCGTCGATTCACTTCGTTCCCAATCCTTTTCGAGTCGGATGGGAGTCGCGCCAACGATCATGGACTACGCCCGCCAGAATTACATCGCACAACCGGAAGATGGACTCCGACCCGAAGACTTTCTTCGACGGATCGGGCCGTACGATCTGTATTCCGTCAACTGGGGATACCGAGTTCTTCCCGATGCAGCGACGCCGGAAGCCGAGCGCGAAACCCTCGATGCCTGGATCGTCGACCGGGCCAGCGACCGGATGTACAAATACCTTCCGCAGGGCGGCCTGGGCGTGACTGACCCGCGTGCGCAGACGGAGGATATGGGAGACAATCCGGTCGAGGCGAGCACGTATGGAATGACCAATCTGAGGCGGATCGTGCCCAACCTGGTTGACTGGACGACACGATCAGGCAACGACTACACGGACCTGCAGGAGATCTATGGTGAGGCCCTCGGTCAGTGGAACCGATATGTGGGCCATGTCCTCACAGTCGTAGGCGGAGTCGAGGTCGACCTAAAGACCGCCGACCAGGGTGGAGTCGTTTACAACGTCGTGCCCAAGGCTCGCCAGAAGGAGTCGGTAGCTTGGCTCACGAGGGAAGTTTTCAACGCCCCGGTCTGGCTCAATGAACCGGGTATTCTTGAACTAATTGGCCCGACCACGGGCGGACTCCGCGCGCTGCAGGCAAGACAGGCCGGGATCCTGAATCGGCTGCTCGACCCGAGGCGCCTCGACATTCTCACCGAGATGGAGGCGACCCAGCCAGCGGGAGCGTACCCTCTCGTCGAGTTTCTCGACGACGTCCGCGCGGGAGTATGGGGTGAACTCAAAAGCGCCTCAGCGATCAATGGGTACCGACGGGCGTTGCAGCGTGCGTACATCGAACGCATGGAATATCTGATGACCGAGCAGTCGGAAGGAAATGCCCGCCAAGGAGCCGCACCGAACCTCGACGGGTCAGACATTCGACCACTGATCCGGGCACAACTCACCGATCTAAGTGACCATGTCGAGTCGGCTGAACGGCGGATCCACCATCGGGTCTCATCGGCCCACCTCGCTGACATTCTCGCCAGAATCGATGTCATCCTTGATCCACGCGGGAATTGAGCCCGACGTGGTGCAGATTCGCCCATGATCGAGGCCAATCCGCCGGAAGAGAAATAGGAGGGCATCCGTGTTTGGAGAGAGGACTCCCTGCGCCCGGATGCCCTACATCCTCCTTGGGCTGGACCTCCTCAGTGTCGGAACCGGCTGGAGTTCCATCTTCATTGGGGGATTGGCATGAGGCCAATTCTAAATGCTCGAGCGCAAGGTGATCTCCCGGTCCGTCAGGGCTTCGTCTATGACGGTGTAGTGGGCATACCTCTCTCATACTCGCGGTATTGTCGAAAATGTTCGGTGTAAACGGCCCGTTCACGCTCGGGGCACTCATGTTGGGCAACGGGGTTCTGCCTGGTGCGGATGCGCTATTTCCCAAGGCCAGAAAACGAGCAGGCGGGCTTACGGAGCCCATGAGACTAGCGGCGGCTTCCTCCTCCCTCGCATCCGACCTGATCCGCACGCCGTTCGTCCCCCTGCTAGAAGCGACGTAAATGCTGTCGGGACGTGCGCCGCACTGCTGACGTGGAGTTGGACCAGCTTTCGGGGCGATCCATCGGACTCAACGGTGGAGGCAGCTAGCGCGCGTTTCTACACCCCGTCACTCCGGACCAGTCGGCAGAACAACGTGCCGACCGGTTCAGTAATCTCCACGATCACCTGGAAGCTCGTCTGTCCACCGAGTGTTACCATGAGGTGCGAGGCATTCCCTAGGTTAACCTCTTTTGCACGAATCCTATGAAGTGAACCCATCCGGACCAGGACGTCATTCGAGAGATGGGTTCGAATACTCCACCGGTGGTAGAAAACTCTCATGCACCAAGGGGCGACAATGAGTTTCCGATCTCTTCTCAGCCGCTTCGTTCTGACCTTCGTGCACGGAGCGTTCTTGGTCAGTTACACCCACCACAAACAAAGAAAGCCCCAGAACGCGAGGTCCTGGGGCTTCCCAATATAATGCCGGCAACGTCGTACTCTCCCACCGAGCTACCCCGGCAGTACCATCCGCGCTGTAGAGCTTAACGGCCGTGTTCGGGATGGGAACGGGTGTAGCCTCTACGCAATCGTCACCGACAAAGGTGATAACAA
>Ga0308018_10000294_pt1:17500-26448 | contig 26448 bp, 19 predicted proteins | sample Neamet282_FD_203130 | JGI IMG/M metagenome (GOLD analysis project Ga0308018, IMG submission 203130) | Marine microbial communities from water near the shore, Antarctic Ocean - #282 | ecosystem: Environmental > Aquatic > Marine > Unclassified | place: Southern Ocean | collected...
GAGTGGAGCCAGGCATACCTTGGGAGCCTCGTCGATAACGTCGTGAAATCTTGAGCCCGCAGAGTACCGGTCGCCGTGACCACGGAAGATCACCGCACCGACGCATTGCCCTGAGCAGAGTACCGGCGTCTAACTGAGGCGGAGTGACGCCTCGAGCGTGATCGCCTTGTACACGTAGACCGACTCAATGCCGAGGGGTCCGATGTCCACCGAGACCAACAGGCCGGCGAAAGGCAGCACCGGAGTGTAATTGGCGAGTGTGAACAATCGCTCATCGTACCCGGTAACTAGGCCGACTCGATAGCCGACACCCACGTCGACCAGTCCTATGCTGGCGGTGCCCCAGTATCGTTCTAGGGCGCCAATGAAACCTCGATTACCATATGAGTTTACGAAGGTCACTGCGTAGTACTGCCCCACCGCGAGACCGAACCCGGAGGTCCAATCCAGCTCGGGAAACTGGGGCTCGAAAGGGTGCATGCCCCAGCCACCAAGAATCGCCCGAGATCGTTCTGAAGGCACTCCCAGGATGCCGGGGCCATCGCGATCGGATTGTGCCGAGTCCTGAGCCAATGCCGGCGAGCACACTCCAACCGCCGCCGCGAGGACCAGCCCGGTCCATCGGCACGACACCGCGGGACTCCTCCGTCGCAAAATTCTGCTAGGCATCCCACTGAGTCTACCCGCAGTTGTCCTCGGAACGAACGTTCTGGACGGCCTGACCGTCTCGGTTGCTCTCAATGTGTCGATGCATACCATTTTACGCAGTGTGTTCCACAAACAGAAGCCGGACTGGACGCTGACGGTGCTGTCGAGCGCCGCCGCAAGTAACAGACTAGCCTTGCTAGGTGTGCGGCAACCGTCTCCCGGCGGGCCAACCTATGAAGAACTGTCAGAAGAGTCGCTCCACTGTTGGTCCGAAGGTCAGAGGTGGTCATAGCTTCCAAGTGCTGGCGGAAGCCTTCGGGGACCCCCAAGCTGGCACGCATGCATCTGCGAACCCTGTTCATCGCCGGCGCGGTCGGCTACTTCGGCGTCGAAGATCACTCTGACTATCCTCGCCCGACGGACGACTTCGAGTGCGTCGATGCTGGCGAGTACGTCGCCATAGTTCGAACCATTATCGCGACCCTACTCGCGGCCGACTCACAGACCCTCCCCCAAAGAAAAGACACACCATGAGCGAGTCACCGCGAATGCGCATCCCTCATCCGCTCGCGCTGCTGACGGGTTGTGTGCTCCTCGCCGCCGCGGCGAGCTATGTACTCCCGGCCGGCCAATTCGACCGACGCGACGACCCTGTGACCGGGCGTACGCTGGTCGTCCCCGGGTCGTATCAGGCGGTGGAGGCTGATCCGGTCAATTTGTTCGAGGCAATGGTCGCTCTCCCGAAAGGGATGCTCGCAGCGGGAGAGGTGATCTTCCTCATCTTCCTGATCGGCGGAGCGTTCACCGTCGTTGACGAAACGGGGACGCTGAGGCGAGCGATCCCTTCGCTGGTCCGCTCAATGAAGGGCCGAGACCTACTCATCGTGCCTGTGGTCTCGTTCTTCTTCGCGATGGGCGGCGTCGTCCAGAACCTGCAAGAAGAGATCATTCCGCTGATCCCAGTACTGATGATTCTCGTCTCCCGCATGGGCTTCAAACCGCTGGTGGCGGTCGCGATGAGTGCTGGCGCTGCGTTCGTCGGATCGGCGTTCAGTCCGATCAATCCCTTTCAGGTCCAGATCGCTCAGAAAGCAGCCGAGGTCGCCCCCACGTCAGGTGCTCTATTCCGGATCGCCTTTCTGATCCTGGCTCTCGTCTTCTGGATCGGCATGACGATGCGCTACGCGGCCGCGACTCGTGGGACACCGGAAGACTTCGGAGAAGACTTGGGCTCATCCATGACTGGACGGGACAGCGTGATTCTGGGGATGGTCGCGGGCACCTTCGGCCTCATGGTCGTCGGGCTGCAGCAGTGGGGATGGGACTTCAATGAGATGTCCGCCACCTTCTTCATAATGGGCGTCCTCGTAGGAGGAGTCGCCCGAATGGGCGTTCAGGGAACGGCGGAAGCATACGTAAAGGGCTTCCACGCCATGGCCTACGCGGCCCTCCTGATCGGATTCGCTCGCGCCATTTCGATCGTACTGGAAGAGGGACTGGTCATCGACACCATCGTCAACGGGATGTTTTCACCGCTGGAGAGCCTGCCCAAACTGGCTTCTGCCCTCGGGATGATGGTGGGACAGGCCCTCCTCCATGTGCCCGTGCCAAGCGTCAGTGGGCAGGCGGTGCTGACCATGCCAATCCTGGTGCCGCTCGCTGACCTACTTGGTCTGTCCAGACAAGTCATCGTTCTCGCCTATCAGTACGGTGCGGGCTTATGCGATCTCATCACGCCAACGAACGGGGCACTCATGGCGATCCTCGCCGCGGCGGGCGTTCGCTACGAAGAATGGATGAAATTCACGGTACCCCTCTACCTTGGACTCGTCGCGCTCGGCGCCGTTTCGATTGCAACGGCGATCGCCATCAACCTTCAATGACCCCGCTGACTCAGTGAGACCGATCCAAGTGGTCGCGGCCGTCATCGAGCGGGGCGGGAGATTGCTTCTAGGACTGCGTCCGGCCGAGAAGCGGCACGGGGGCCTCTGGGAGTTCCCGGGCGGCAAGCTCGACGGTGCGGAAACCGCAGCCGAGGCCGCTCATCGGGAGCTCAAAGAGGAGCTCTCGGTAGTGGTCACCGCGGTCGGAGAACGACTCACGACGATTCGGGAAGAGGGATCCCCCTTCGTGATCGAATTCTACCCGGTCGTGGTAGAGGGGGAGCCCAAAGCGATCGAGCACAAAGAGGTCCGGTGGTTCTCGCTGGATGAACTGAGTGAGTACTCACTCGCTCCCGCTGACACCGCTTTCGCGACCTGGCTCGCGGCAGACCGACTCAGAGAAGTCTGAGCAGATCCGCGGCACGGGCCTTCGGGATCTCGCTCTTGAGTCCGTCACCCGTCACGGCCCCGCGCCCGATGACGTCACCCCGCCACGAGAGAGCGACGGGCCCACGCGCTTCGATGTCAGTCGGGATCGGCTGACGTTCCAGCACCGACTTCAAGGAAGCTGCGTCCAGGTCGATGACTCGATCGGTCACCGCGGTTCCCAGCCAACGGAGCAGATCGTTGGTGGGTCGGGGCCGTCCCTGGCTGTCGAAATCGATCGCGCGGAAGCCGACCGAGATCGGGCGCCAGGGCCCCGGTTCCCATACGTTCAACGGCCACTCATTGAGCGTGTGCATCCATGCGCGTCCACCCCGCAGGATCCACCGGCGAACATCGGGTGCGGCAGGGACACCATATCGGGCGGCCAGATCTGCCATGCCGGAGTCCAACAACTCGACGTCGCGCTCCTCCAGACTCGCCGCGTCCGACTCGGGGCCGTCGATATTGGGAGGCCGCACCTCCTCGTCCGGGAACCTAGTCGGAACCGCCCCCCAGCCAGAAGATGACCCCTCATCGCCATCATCGAGGCGACGAAGACGCGCAAGGAAGAGGCCGCCGGAGTCGAAGTGGTGCGGGTAGATCCGGGCCGCGCCTTCGACACGAGGGTCGAACTTTTTCCCATCCCATGAGGTAACACCGCGTGCGTGAGGCACCGGCAACTCCAGTGGCTCTAGCTCGATCGGCAGTCGTCCCAGTGCTTCGCTGACGACGGCCTCGTTCTCCTCGGGAGAGAAGGTGCAGGTCACGTACAGAATCGTTCCACCCGGACGGGTCAACCGAACTGCCTTTTCGAGTAGGCTCCGTTGAGCCGCGGTGACGTATCCGAGAAACGAGCTCGATTGATTGGGCGCCTGGCCACCGCTTCGGCGTAGCGTGCCTTCTCCGGAACACGGGGCATCCAAGAGCACGTGGTCAAACAAAGCTCCCTCAGGAAACTCCCGGCCATCGCCCGCCACGACCAAAATGTTCGGATGCCCGAGCCGGTACACGTTGCCGAGAAGCCCTCGGATGCGGGGCTCACTGATCTCGCCAGCGACGAGGCACCCCCTGTCACCCATCAACTCGGCGAGGTGCGTCGTTTTCCCACCGGGAGCCGAGCACATATCAAGGACCCGCTGCCCGGGCGACACACCGACCTCAGGAGCCGCGACACCCGTGGATGCTTGCTGGATGTAAATGAGACCCAGCCAGTGCTCCAGGGTCTGGGAGATCGCTCGAGGAGCCTGCTCGACCTGATGAAAGCTGGGCAACCCGGTCAACGGGCGCGTTACGAAGCCCTGCTCCGCCAGTCGCTCGAGAAGCACCGCTTCGGAAACCTGCCCGGCGCGGATCCGAAATACGGTTGGCTCCGGTCGACCGGCCGCTTCGGAAAACGCTTCCCATTCCGCGATGATTGGACGGTATCTATCAAGGTCTACCGTACGGTCTTGGGGCCGCTTCTGTCCGCGGCCGCGGCGTCCACCTCCGCCAGGTCTGCGTGCCATCCTACGATACCTTCGGGGAAAGAATCAGCGGGCCGATCAGAACGACGGGAGGATCTCTTCGCCTTCCTCTTCTTCGCGAACCAGCGTCAGTATCGCCGCCTGTGGAACAACCAGATAACGCTCACGCTCGAACGTGATCTCTACCGCCGCCCGGCGAAAGAAGATGGCATAGTCGCCGTGGCGTGCTTGAAGGGGCACATATCGCGGCTCCCCAACAGTGCCGCCAATTTTCCATGGCTCCTCGTCCAGTTCCGTGGGAGCGGCAACCGCGTTCCCAGGACCTGTCGCCAATACCTTGCCACCCTGGACTGCCTGAGTATCCACGGCGGTCTGCGGAAGGTAGAGCCCGACCTTAGTCCGGTCCTCACCCTCTTCGGGCTGGATCAGCACACGATCACCGACGACGATAAGGCGTTTTCTCGGTTCCGACATGCCGGTCTCGAAAAGGTTCACTGCAGGACGACTGGTCGCCCGGGGACGAAAAATCTCGCGTTACAGCAGAATTCCCGCCACCGCGGCAGTAGCGAGCGAAGCGAGAAGACCGGCAAGCATCGACTTGAGCCCGAGACGGGCGAGGTCTTGGCGTCTGGACGGTGCGATCGCACCGATACCGGCGATGGTCATCGCAACGCTCCCGAAGTTGGCAAAGGTCGTGAGCGCGTAGATCCCGATCACTACAGACCGGGGATCGATCGCCTGACCGGACGCGAGTGTTCCGCTGAGCCGCGCGAACGCGACGAACTCGTTCAGCACGAAGTCCACGCCGATCATCTGGCCGATGAGTCCGGCGTCCGCCCACGGAATGCCGAGCATCCACGCCACGGGAGCGAGTAATCCGCCGAGAATCCGCTCCAACGTCAGGTCCGCGAATCCGGCCAGGGCTCCGACCCCGCCGATCACACCGTTCAGCATCGACACGAGCGCAATAAAGGCGATTAACATGGCCCCCACGACGAGGGCGAGGCGGAGCCCCTCCCCTGCGCCCCGCGCAGCCGCATCGATGACGTTCACATCGTCGCGCGCCACATCTTCGGTAAGGAGGCCGAGTGTGGTGGGCTCTTCCGTTTCCGGCACCAGAATCTTCGCCATGACGAACGCCGCTGGTGCCGACATGATCGAGGCCGCGATCAAGTGTCCCGCGGCATCAGGCTCGAAGGGCGAGAGCATGCCTGCGTAGGCCGCAAGCACACTACCCGAAATTGTAGCCAGCCCCGCCGTCATGATGGCCATCAACTCCGACTCAGTCATCCGCTCAATGTAGGGCTTCACCACCAACGGGGATTCCATCATACCGACGAAGATATTCGAGGCCGCACAGAGCGTTTCGGCCCCAGAGGTCTTCATCGTTCGCTGCATAACCCAGGCGACCGAGCGGACGACCCGCTGCATGATGCCGAGATGGTACAGCACCGTCATGAGAGACGAGATGAAGATGATGTTGGGCAGAATCCGGAAAGCGAAGAAAGCGCCGGATCTCGCGACTGTGTCTGGTGAGGTCACGAAACTGCCATTGACGTCGAGCGATCCTACTGGGACCTCGTTGCCGACCAGATTCCCGAAGACAAATCGTGCGCCCTCGGTCCCGTATCCTAGGACGGCGTGCACCACATGATTCAAGCCGTCAAACATGGCGACACCGAGCGGCGTGCGTAGCACGAGCAGCGCGAATGCGACCTGCAACCCTAGACCCCACCCCACCAGCTTCCACGAGATCTGGGTCCGCTTCGAGGATAGCGCCCAGGCCACGGCGATCAGGAGGCCGAGTCCGACAAGTGCCCGAAGGCGAGCTTCGATCATCATGAATCAAGTTCCCAGGTCAAGGCGTCCGCACCGCGGAGTCGTGCGCCCAGAACGCGACTAAGGGCGATCTGCACTTTGAGCGCGATCTCGGGCTCCTCTTCGGTAAGGCTCACATACGCCGCAAAAGGTAGTTCGAAAATCTCCAGAGCGGTCCGCGCGAAGATCGCTGCGGCTCCCCTGTCCCCGTCGAGAAGTGCCGGCTCCCCAATCATGGTGCCCTGCTGGAATCCAGCCAGGCGACGCCCCGGGTCGCCGGCAAGTATCGTGACGGGCGCGGTTCCGCGACTCAGGATAAATAGAGATCAGCCCGGGCTGAACAACTGAGTGAGCCGCGTGGCAAATGCCATCGATGTCGTAGCCCCTTCGGGCCCGCGATCATGTCCGGGGCGCTCCCAGGCAGCGCAGCCATCTGACCGGCAACGATCAAGCTGAGCATACCGACAACGATGCCCTGCCCTAAGTAATCCGATCCCAACAGCGAAAAGGTGAACACACTAGGCGCGATACTTCCCTTGATCGACACAACGGCGGATGGCTGTCCGCCCGTGAGATCACCGGGGGCGAATTGTAACGTGAGAACTTTCGGGGGCATTGCTACGGGGCTGGAGGGAGCGACAGCGCTATGCGGGTATAGGCGCCTAGCACTCTCAGGCGAGGGACCTCCCAAACAATAGTTTGGGCTACCTGCGACCTGATGCCCGAAACACCGTGCCGATGGCGGAGGTGGGCGTTAGACTGCCAGCAAACCACAATCGGCTGGCTTTATTTTCGACCCGCCTCTCTCTCGGTCTGGCTCATGATGCGCATCGCACGCACAGCACCCTGGCTCCTTACCCTCGCGTTCGTCGCCACCACACCCATGCTTCTCGGGGCTCAGGCGGTCCGCCAGAGCGGCCGCTCTGACGCAGGGATGGTTGCGGCATCTCACCCTCTGGCCACTGACGCCGGCGTGAGAATATTGGAGATGGGAGGAAACGCGGCTGACGCGGCCGTGGCCACCGCTTTTGCGATCGCAATTGTGGAACCGACGATGAACTCGATCGGTGGCCGGAATCAGATCCTGGTCCGGACCACCAATGGCGAAGTCCACGGCATCGACGGGACCACGCAAGCCCCCTGGGACTACGATCACGAGACGGCGCCTCAGGCGTCATTCGGGTACGCGGTCATCGGCATCCCTGGGGCGCTCGCAGGGCTCATCAAGTTGCACGAAGAGCACGGCTCGCTTTCCCTCGCTCAAGTAATGCAGCCGGCCATCAAATACGCCGAGGACGGCTTTCGAATTCTCCCCGGCGACGCTGCGCGGCAGGCCGGCGGTGCTGAACAGGCGCTCCAGTTCCCCGGGACCGCCGCTGCCTACTACAAAGGCGACGGTTCTCCCCACCGGGCAGGTGAGATTCTCCGGCAGCCCGACTACGCGGTGACCCTGCGCAAGATCATGGTCGGAGGTCACGACGTCTTTTATAAGGGAGAGATCGCGGACGCAATGGTCGCGGACTTCGCAGCCAACGGCGCAGTCATCGACAAGGCGGACCTCGAGCAATATGTCGCCGAGGACAGTCGCATCGTTCGCGGCACCTATCGCGGCTATGAGCTGATCGGAACGGATGTGCCCGCGGCTGGGGTCCTCTCGATCCAGGCGCTCCATATTATGGAGACCTTCGATCCCACCTCGATGACTGAGGCCGAGTGGTTCGCGATCGCAGGCCAGTCACTGCGGCTGGCGCAGCGCGAGCTCGCGGTATTGGGGACCGACGCCGAAGCAGCGCGAGCGACATCGAAAGATTATGCCGCAGAGCTCGCGCTCGAGATCGCGGCACCCGGGCATGCCTCCGCCACTGAATGGACGCCGATGCCAGAGCTGGAGGCGCGCGGGGACCTCTACGGCGGACACACTACGCACCTGTCGACCGCCGACGCCGACGGGATGGTGGTCTCGCTGACACAGACGCTCGGCCCGAACATGGGCTCAAAGGTCGTGACTCCGGGCCTCGGGTTCCTCTACGCATCAACCCTCGGCGGCTACCTGGGCACCATGACCCAGCCAGGTATGCGGGCTCGATCGAACATCAATCCGTTCATCGTCCTCAAAGACGGCGAGGTGGTGATGGTCCTCGGGGCGGCCGGTGGTGGGCTGATACCCCCGGCGGTTGTACACGCTATCACCCGTGTCATCGACTTCGGCATGGACCTCCCCTCCGCGCTCGGACAACCTCGCGTGGCCGCCGGCTTCGGTGGCGGGTTCAACGCGGAGACGTCCCCGGGCATTGGCTGGACCGATCGGGAAGTGGCTGAAATGCGAGCACTGGGAATCGACGTGAATCCACAGCCACGAGACGGCGCATTCGGCCGAGTGCACGGAATTCAGTTCGATGCCGCAAGCGGCACGTGGATCGGCGCCGCCGACCCGGATTGGGAAGGGACGGCCCGAGGCCCGGCCTCCAGAGGTCGCTAGTCGTGAAGAGAGCCGGGGATCCGGCAGAAGCGCGGCAAGCCGACGGGTGGCTCATGCCACGCATGGCCGACCGACCGACGTCCGGACCTGCAGGGCAATTGGACCAACGCGACGATGACACCGATCCCGAGACCCTAGGGCCAGTCCCCGGCTGAGGTCGCTGCGAGAGAGTGTGGTGTCAGAACCTGATCGAGGCATGGGCGCAACCGAGTGACCCGGACCGCGAGCCAT
>Ga0308018_10000295_pt1 | contig 26446 bp, 26 predicted proteins | sample Neamet282_FD_203130 | JGI IMG/M metagenome (GOLD analysis project Ga0308018, IMG submission 203130) | Marine microbial communities from water near the shore, Antarctic Ocean - #282 | ecosystem: Environmental > Aquatic > Marine > Unclassified | place: Southern Ocean | collected 2014-10-01
CTACCGCTTGAATGATTTCTAACACCGCTTTGTGGTTGTCGTGACCGCCACGCATCACGTTATCTAAATCCACCACGTGCAGCACTTGGGCGCCATTTGAAACGTGCTGCCGCGCTGCCTGTAAGGGAGTGATGTCATAAACAATGGGATCTTGCATGTGGCCGCGGCGTAAATTAACACACCGACCATTTTGGATTTCTATGTCTGGATAAATAACCATCTTTGAACTCCTATATATTCTCCTTTACCTAGCATACTCTGCCGTAGCAAAAAATCCAGCTTTAGGGGTTCAACATCAAACTTTGCTAAGCGGTTTGGGCGGCTTGTTAAGGAAGAGCATGGCTACAAAAGCTGCCCAAGAGGTCACTGCAAAACCAAGCACTAAAGGCAGCACCGTTCCATCAAAAGACATCCCTACCCACATACCAATAGGCACCGAAACCAAGGTAGAACAAGAGCCAACAACAGAAGCACCCATGCCCGCAAGCTTGCCTAGGGGTTCCATAGCGAGGGCATTTAAGTTGCCAAAGCGAAACCCAACTCCAAAGAAAATAATACTACACAAGGCCATAAATTCGCCTAAACTGGGGCCTGACTCTAGGCTTTGGGCATAAAGATAGAAAACAACGCACGCAACACCAGTCATCACATTAGTCACTTGCACCAGAGCATACATTCCAAAGCGTATAACCAACTTTGCATTGAGCAGCGATGCCACAATGGTGGGCACGGCCAAAACACCAAAATAAAACGGGAAGGCTTCTCCCACACCATAGACTTGTTGGAATATTTGTAAGCTTGAACTCAGGTAGCCCATGAATGCGCCTAGCACTAAGCCAGCCACAAAGGAGTAACCCGTGGCGATGGGATTAACTAGTACTCGCACCATGGTGTGCCAAAGCCTTTTTGGGTGCAAAGACAAGCGGTTTTCAGGCTTTAGTGTTTCATCTAAGCGAAAATAGACCCACGCAAACATGACTGTAGCAAACACCACATAAAAGCCAAAAATCCACTGCCACGGACCAACTAGCAAGATGCCTTGCCCCACTAACGGCGCCATAATAGGCACCGCCATAAACAACGTCATGGCAAAGGACATAATGCGCGCCATGGCTGCACCACTAAAGCAGTCTCTTACCAAGGCCACCACCATTACCCGTGGCCCTGAAGCACCAAAACCCTGTAAAAAACGCCCAGCTAACATCATTTCTAAAGACTCAGCCCAAACACTAATGAGGCTGCCCAAACAAAAAATTCCTAAACCCACAAATATACTCCGCTTGCGGCCGTAGGTATCAGACACTGGGCCATAGACCAACTGGCCTAAAGCGTGGCCAACAAACACACTGGTCACCACTAATTGAATAGCGTTGCCATTAACACCAAAATCTAACGCCATGCGGCTTAATGCTGGCAGCATAGCATCTGTTGTAAGGGCCACCATGGCCATAAGTAAGGCAATAATAAAGATGAATTCGCGGTGGCCCATAGCCATTTTAGATTTTGTCACCCTGCTAGTTTGCCATTAAATTAGGCAGCCAAAGCACTAGCCCAGGAAGCAATATAAGGGTCATTAAACGCACAATGTCAACAATCCAAAATGGCGTTACACCCCGAAATATGGTGCTTAGCTTAACGTCATCAAGCATGCTTTTTAGTACAAATACATTAAGCCCCACAGGCGGTGTAATGAGGCTAATTTCAGTAATCACCACGACAATAATGCCAAACCAAACTAGGGCCATATCGGGGTCCATTAAGGCTTCGGAGTAATCACCTAAATCAAGCCCCAGTACCAAAGGATAAAATACTGGCACCGTTAACATAATCATAGATAAGCTTTCTAGCACTGTGCCCAAAACCACATACACCAACATAATAAGTATAATAACGGCAATAGCTGACAAGTCAAAAGACACTACCCACTCTGATAACAGCTCTGGCAGGCCCGCAATATTAATGTAGTTTGAGAAGATTTCTGCCCCGATTAAGATCACAAAAATCATGGCGGTGGTGCGAGCGCTCTCAATCAGGGTGTCTATTAACGATTGAAAGCTTAAACGCCGCCGAATTAAGGCAATAAAAAAAGCACCAGAGGCGCCAATACCAGCTGCTTCTGTAGGCGTAAAGATACCCCCATAAATGCCACCAATCACCAAGGTGAAAAGACCTAATACACCCGACACTCCCCAAAGCGCTTGCAAGCGTTGAGGCCATGAAAAGCGCTCCCCTTTGGGGCCTTTTTCTGGTTTTAAGGTGACTGTGACCAGTACAGCAACCAAGTAAAACAACACACCTAAAAGGCCTGGCAAAATACCCGCAATAAATAGCAAACCAATATCAGTTTCGGTCATAATGCCAAAAATAATAAGAATAACACTAGGCGGTATTAAGATACCTAAAGTACCTCCAGCAGCAATACAGCCTGCCGCTAAACCTTCGTCATAACCATATTTTTTCATCGGTGGCATAGCCACCTTAGACATAGTGGCGGCAGTAGCTAAGCTAGAACCACATACCGCACTAAAACCACCACAGGCGACTACTGTAGCCATAGCTAAGCCACCCCGACGATGGCCTAAAAAAGCATTAGCGGCGTTATATAACTCATCTGATAACCCTGCTCTACTTACAAAATTCCCCATTAAAATAAATAAAGGTACAACCGAAAGACCATAATTAAGGCCGGTGTCATAGGTAATAATAGTGGCCATGGCCAAAGAACCAGAAAAACTAGTCATTAAACCAAAGCCCACAAACCCAACAAGGCCCATAGCAAGGGCAATGGGCATACGCACCACAATGACTAAGGTGAGCATGGCAGCAAAGGCAATTAAAGATTCATACATGCTAATTATGCTTTTCTAGAGGGAGGTAACACGGCTTCGCGGGCATACTGCCAAGTGAGTAATAGAGCAACCACACTACTCAATCCTAAGGCAATACTAATATAAAAGTACACAGGAGCGGTGGGCAAATATAGCATGGCTGTTCGGTCACCATAGTGAACCGATTCAACGGCTTTGTTCCATACTTTATAGCTAATAGCCATTAGAACAGCGGTAGTAATTAATCCAATAGCCACATCCCTTACCCAAGCAAAAAAACGAGGTACAAAAGCATCGATGAGATCTACAGTAATATTTTGATCTTTGGCTACAACCAAAGGCAGGGCCGAAAATATGATGGCAGCTAACAGTAGCTCAGTGATTTCAAAGCTCCCATTTACTGGCGAATTAAAGCCATAACGACCCACCACATCAACTAAAGTGATCAACATTAAAACCAACAAAAAGGTGGCCGCTAGGCCACCCAATATACGCTGCAGCACAAACTTCATAAAGGGACCAGACTTTAATGTCCGGACACTTAACTCACTAAGTGACATTACTCAGCCGCTACCTTAGCAATTTCTGTACGTAAATCAGCCATTACCGCAGCTCCATCAACACCTAAGCCATTAGCAGTTGCTATCCAGTCACTTTCCAAATGGTTTGTTGCTGCTTTAATTTCAGCAACAAACGCATCACTTGCGTTAATACTTTCGATACCTGCAGCATCCATAGCAGCTTGACCTAGAGCATCATGCTTATCCCAACCTTGACCAGCAATCCGGGCAAAGCTTTCACCCGAAGTACGCATTAGAGCTGCTCGGTTTTCAGCACTTAGGCTGTCAAATTTAGCCGGGTTCATCGTTAAGAAGAAGCTCGTATTATATAAGCCGCCTGGCACAGTTGTGGCATGTGACAAGAGTTTGGTTAGCTTGAATGACTTAATGGATTCAGTGGGTAAAAAAGTGCCATCAGCAACACCACTAGACAACATTTCGTAGTTTTTAGTTGCAGAGGCTAGCATTGCTGTCACACCTAAAGCTTTGGCTGCATTACCTGCAACCCCGCCACCCACACGGAACTTTAGGCCTTTCATGTCGGCAATACTGTTAATTGCACGTACATTGTTATGGATTACACCAGGCCCATGGGACATTAAGCCCAAAAGCACAGTGCCTTCATGTTCGTTAACAGATTCAAGGTGCTTCTTATAAACGCGCCAATAAGCCACAGATACATCTTCTGCACTGTCACCTAAAAAAGGTAATTCAGTCGCTGCAGTAAGTTTAAAGCGGCCTGGCTGGTATCCATGGACACCATAAGTAATGTCGGCAACACCATCTTTTGCAAGGTCATAATGCGCTGGCGGTGCGCCAAGAGGTTTAGGTAAAATTCGGATTTTAAGTTCACCGCCACTTTCAGCTTCTACAGCCGCAATCCAAGGTTTAATAATACTTGCAACCACAGGATGTTTAGGTGGCAACCAAGATGACAACAATAGGGTTTCAGCAGCGTTGGCAACAGTAGATGCGCCAAAAATAAGGCCGGTGGCCATGGTGGCAACGATTAACTTTTTCATGTAATACTCCAGTTTTTAGATTTATCAGTAAAACAATAAAACAGTGATTAAGACCACCAATTTGATTTCAGCATACACGCGATCAACTTCACATGTAAACTATATAAAGGGCTAATGTGATACTTTTTTTACATAGGCTTTATGCTTTGTGAATCATTTGTTTAATCTTGCGACACAATAAAACAGTTGCACTGTGTGCTTATTAATAGTTAATATGTTAACTATATCATTAAAAAAATTACTCAGGCCATCACCCATGACATCTTCTAGCCAGCTAGTAAGCGCCTTAAACGATATTCTGCCGACTATTGCCGCTAATGCCGACACGGCTGAAGCCCTGCGCATGACGCCACCAGAGAATATAGTTTTATTAAAACAGATTAAATTTTTACGCGCCTTTCAGCCTAAAGCGTGGGGGGGGCTAGAACTGTCTTTGCCAGAATTTGCTGAAGCAGTGGCAACGCTAGCGGGTGCTTGCGCCAGCACAGCTTGGGCTACTAGCTTATTGTGCACCCATAGTCATCAGCTGGGCCTGTTTTCAAAACAGGCCCAAGAAGATGTGTGGGGTCAAGACCCAGAAGCCACCATAAGTTCTAGCATTGCGCCTTTTGGTAAAACCACAGAGATAGACGGTGGTGTGATGTTTAGTGGTGACATGAGTTGGAGCAGCGGTTGCGATCATGCCCAGTGGGCGATTATGGGATTTATTCGTGCTGGTGCTGCCGCGGACCCTGCTCCACACCAACACTTTGCCCTAGTGCCACGGGCAGACTACGAAATTATTGATAACTGGCATGCAATGGCCATGAAAGGCTCTGGCACCAAAACCCTTAAAGTGCACAATGTATTTGTTCCTGAACATCGCATTGAGTCTGCTAAAGCACTAATGACTGGACAGTCCGCAGGGTATGGTATGTATCCAGACAGCTCCATCTTTTTTGCCGCCTACCGGCCTTATTTTGCCAGCGGTTTCTCTGCCGTAAGCCTGGGCATTGCCGAACAAATGATTCGTTGGTTTACCGAGCGCTCTAAAACCCGCGTACGCGCTTATACGGGTGCAGAAGTCGGCAAAGACGTACCCGCGTATATGCGCTTAGCAGAATCAAAACACCAAATTAATGCCGCCCGCGCCCTGCTAGAAAAAGACTGGAATGACCTAGCACAAATGGGTGTTCAACAGGCTCTTCCCAATGCTGACCAACTAGCTCAATGGCGCACCAACCAAGCGTATGCAGTTAAAATGTGTGTTGCTGCAGTAGATCGTTTGTTTGAATCTAGTGGCGCTAATGCATGGTTCTTAAGCAATGAAGCTCAGCGACTGTTTAGGGATTCCCACATGACTGCTGCCCACGCCTATACTGACTATGATGTGTGTAAACAGATCTATGGCCGCCACCTAGTGGGCCTAGAACCAGACCCTCGCTTACTTTAACCTCACAGATAACATTTCGCCTACCAAAAGGAGAACACCATGGGAAACATCGTCTTAGCTGCAAAAATTACTCACGTACCTACAATGCTCATGTCAGAGCAACCGGGGCCTATATTTGGCAAACGTAAGCAGGCCATTGATGGCCATAAAGAAATTGTAGCCCGAGCTAAAGCGCTGGGAGCCGATACTGTTATTGTGTTAGATACCCATTGGCTAGTAAACGCTGGTTATCACGTGAACTCCGCAGCCAGCTTTAAAGGCAACTACACCAGCCATGAGTTTCCCCATTTTATTCAAAACTTAAAATACGAATATGAAGGCAACCCAGAGTTAGGTGATCTTATTGCCGAAAAAGCCCAAGCCAAAGGCGTACATGCGCTGTCCCATCAGCTTGAGTCATTAACCTTAGAATATGGCACCTTAGTGCCCATGCGCTATATGAATGAGGACTCATCCCTAAAGGTGGTGTCTATTGCGGCTTGGTGCAGCGTGCACAGTATTGAATCGTCACGGTTAATGGGCCAAGCCATTAAAGAAGCCGTAGAAGAAAGTGACAGCAAGGTATTATTATTAGCCTCTGGTTCTTTGTCTCATAAAATATGGGCCAACGAAGACTACGCTGCCAATAACGGCACCTTTACTATATCCAGTGAATTCAACCGCCAAATGGATCTGCATGTTCTGAGTTTATGGACTCAGGGTGACCACGCCACCTTCCTAAAAATACTGCCTGAGTACGCTCAAAAGTGTAACGGCGAAGGCGGCATGCACGATACGGCAATGCTTTATGGAGCACTAGGATGGGACCATTACCAAGGCAAGGGTGAGATCATTGGTGAATACTTCCCTAGTTCTGGCACCGGACAAGTAAATGTAGTGTTTGAGCCAGATTAAACATCTGGCGTGCACCTCACTAACACTGGCCACAAACCCAGATCACGCCACCTCTTGATGGCGCCTATACAGGAGCCTATAATCCTCTCAACGTGTTATTGACGTATTAAACCCAGTGTAATTTTAACTATGATTGAAAAAGACATTATTGTTGTTGGTGGAGGAGCCTCTGGTTTTTTTGCTGCCATTAATATCGCAAAACAAGCACCTCACTTAAAGGTCGCTATTTTAGAACGCGGACAAAAAGGCTTAACTAAAGTTAAAGTGTCTGGTGGCGGCCGATGCAATGTCACACATGCAGAGTTTGTGCCTTCAGAATTGGTGCAAAATTACCCCCGTGGTGAAAAAGAATTATTAGGCCCCTTTCACCAATTTATGACAGGCGATACCATTGCTTGGTTTGAAGAACGTGGCGTAGCGCTAAAAATTGAAGAGGATGGCCGTATATTTCCTGCTTCAAACTCGTCACAAACCATAGTGGATTGCTTTTTAAATGAAGCCAATAAATATCGCGTAGACGTGCTCTACAGCCACTCGTTGCAATCCCTTAAACATGCAGATGGCCTATTTCAGCTAGACACATCTAAAGGCCATTTTTTAGCAAAAAAAGTAGTCATTGCCACGGGTAGCAGCACCAAAATGTGGGATCTTTTAGAAGGCTTAGGGCACACCGTATCTAAAGCAGTGCCCTCTTTATTTACCTTCAAAATAAGTGATGAGCGCATCAAAGACATACCTGGGGTTGTTGCAGAAAACGTAGACGTTAGAATACTTGGCACAAACCTATACAGTGAAGGGCCTTTGCTTATTACTCACTGGGGCATGAGCGCGCCTGCTATTTTAAAGCTATCCGCCTTTGGTGCCAGAGAAATAGCAAAACGTGCGTACAGATTTAAAATAGAAGTTAATTTTATACGGCAATCATTTGCAGACTGCTTAAACCTATTAAAAAACTCAAAACAAGAGCTCGCTAAAAAAATAGTATTGAAGTCTACCCCATTCAATTTACCTAAGCGGCTGTGGCATCAACTCGTTTTAGCATCCCACATCACCGAGGATGCCCGATGGGCCGATATCAATAAACTGCACTTAGAGACCCTTGCCAAACAACTCACACAGGCCGTGTTTAATGTGCAAGGCAAAAGTACATTTAAAGAGGAATTTGTTACTGCTGGAGGCGTGTCCCTTAAGGAGATCAACTTTAAAACCTTCGAGAGCAAGCGTGTGCCTGGGGTTTACTTTGCAGGGGAAGTGTTGGATATCGACGCCATCACCGGCGGATTTAACTTTCAAAATGCATGGACAGGCGCACACATCGTCTCACAAAACGTTGCCAAGGGCCTAACTTAGAGGAACACCCAGGCCTACTTAAGTTCGACCACATCGTGGAGAAGGTCCAATAAATCACTCATCTTTTGAGCACCATACTTATCATTTAGGCCCTGATAAATCACCTGCACTTCTGGGGTAACAGACTCGATTAACTGGGCACCTGAGGGCAAAATATCCAATAATACTCTGCGACCATCTTTGCCATCAGCACACCGTGTGAGCATGTTTTTTTGCTCTAAGTGCTTAATAATTCGGGTGAGGCTAGGTGCAAGCACACAGGCGCTTTTCGCCAGTTCCTTAGCATCCATTTCGCCATTTTCGTGTAACACTCGTAATACCCGCCACTGCTGATCAGTGACATCATGGTTTTTAAGTACTCGCCGAATAGGCGACATCACAGTTTCCCGTGCTCTTAATAGAGCCAAAGGCAAAGCACGGTCTGTTTTAGTGGGCTGCATAGTGAATCTCTAAGGATTAAGGTAACAGTTAAAGAACGGGTTAAGGTGGCGATTATTAGCCATTATACGGGCTTAGAACACATTACTAAACAAGTTAACCACCTATCCTCATGCTAAACCTTTAAACCTCATCTTTGCAAAGACCAAAGGGATGCGTTTTAAAAGAGAAATCATGATTTGCATCACATTAAAAATTTAGTTAACATATTAATTAGTTTGCTGTAGCCAACAGCCCACACAACAAAGAGACAAAACCATGCCCCACGTTACCATGGAATATTCCGCCAACCTCCAGACTCAGGTTGATTTTGATGGCTTATGCCATGCCATCCACACTACTGGCATCGCCACTGGCTTATTTGAACTGGGTGCAGTGCGTGTGCGCGCCATAAAATGTGACCACTACGCCATAGCCGATTTACTGCCACAGAACAGCTTTATCGACACCTCTATTCGCATTGGTTTAGGCCGCAGCCAAGCCGACAAAGAACGCCTTGGTGAAGCCATTAATACCACCATGAACGAATTTTTAGCAGAGCAATTGAGCCAACCTTACTTTGCCCTTTCCATAGAAGTGCGGGAAATTAACACCCCACTCAGCTGGAAAACTAATGCCATGCACCCGCGTATTCGAAACGCTGCCAAGGCCACTTGCCCCGATAAAGGAAACACATAATGAGCAGTTTTGAACAAAACCAAAGCGATGCAGCTGGCTACTTATCGCAGTTTAGTGGTGGTGTATTAAACCACATCAACGGCCAACAACAAGCGGCATTAGATAACACTTGGTTCCAAAGCTTATCGCCCATAGATCTAATACCCCTTACCAAAGTAGCCCATGGCAAAGCAGCCGATATACACCTTGCCGCGCAAGCCGCACATAACGCGTTTGCCCCATGGGCAGCGATGGGCGGTAAACAAAGACAAAAGATTCTTCACAAGGTAGCAGACGGCATAGAAGCTCGCGCTCATGAAATTGCGCTATTAGAATGTATAGATACCGGCCAGGCCATTAAATTTATGGCTAAAGCTGCCCTAAGAGGCGCCGAAAACTTTCGTTTCTTTGCTGACAAAGCCGTACAAGCCCAAGATGGCCAATCGCTGTATGCCCAAGGCCAAGTCAACGTCACCAAACGCTACCCCATTGGCCCTGTGGGCGTAATTACCCCGTGGAATACTCCATTTATGTTATCCACTTGGAAAATTGCCCCAGCCCTAGCTGCAGGTTGCACCATTGTGCATAAACCCGCTGAATTTTCACCCCTAACCGCCAATTTATTAGTGCAAATTGCTGAAGACGCTGGCTTACCTAAGGGGGTATGGAACCTGGTTAACGGCATGGGAGAAGATGCAGGTAAAACCCTCACCGAACACCCATTAATTAAAGCCATCGCCTTTGTCGGTGAAACCCGCACTGGTTCGTTAATTCAAAAACAAGGAGCAGACACCCTAAAGCGTGCTCACTTTGAATTAGGTGGTAAAAACCCTGTATTGGTTTTTGCAGATGCCGATTTAGACAAAGCGGCTGATGCCGCGGCCTTTATGATTTACTCACTTAATGGCGAACGCTGCACCTCGTCTTCTCGCCTACTGGTAGAAGAAAGCATTTACGACACCTTCTGTGCCATGGTGGCAGACCGCGCCAACCGCATTAAAGTAGGACACCCACTAGACCCAAGCACGGTAATTGGTCCACTTATCCACCCAGAACATGAAGCCAAAGTATTATCTTACTTCGCAGCAGCCAAAGCTGAAGGCGCTACCATTGCCGCCGGTGGCAAAAAAGTGGACGGTTTAGCCGGCTGTTATGTGCAACCCACACTCTTTACCCAGGCCCATAACCAAATGAGCATCTCTCAAGAAGAGATCTTTGGCCCCGTATTAACAGCCATTCCTTTTAAAGACGATGCCGACGCCATAGCCATAGCCAACGACGTTGACTACGGCTTAGCAGGTTACCTATGGAGCCAGAATGTAGAGCGCTGCTGGGCCATCGCCGACCAACTACACGCTGGCATGATTTGGATTAATTCTGAAAACTCACGCCATTTGCCCGCCCCCTTTGGCGGTGTGAAGGCCTCAGGCATTGGCCGTGATGGTGGCGACTGGTCATTTGAATTTTATATGGAAACCAAGAATATTTGTTTTGCTATGGCTGGGCACCAGCCCCCTCAGCTAGCTAAATAATTAAGCGTAGAATACACAGGAATTAGCATGAATACTTACCCAAAATTTGCCACGGTTACGGCAGACCAAAAAAGCCACTATGGTATTGTCACCGATACAGGTTTTATAAGCCTAAGCAATACCTTTGCTGCCCAGTACCCTACCTTAAAAGACGTGATTGAAGCAGGGAAGTTACCTGTTTTAGAAGAAGCGGCCAAAGGTCAAAGTGATGATTTTAAAATGGGAGAGTTCACTTACCAAATCCCAATTAATAACGCTGAGAAACTTATTTGTATTGGCGTCAATTACCCAGCCCGTAACGAAGAATACAAAGACGGCCAAGAAGCACCTCCCTTTCCGTCCATGTTCATTCGTTTTGCTCGCTCATTTACTGGCCACAACACCCCGCTAGTGCGCCCCAATGCATCTAGCCAGTTAGATTACGAAGGTGAAGTTGTCATTATCATTGGTAAAGGCGGGCGCCACATCCCTAAGGCCACGGCATTAGACCATATCGCTGGCATAAGCCTATGTAACGAAGGCACCTTAAGAGACTGGGTACGCCACGCTAAGTTTAACGTGACCCAAGGCAAAAACTTTGATTCCAGCGGCGCTATTGGCCCGTGGATGGTAGCTTACAAAGATGAAAGCCAAATTGCAGATATTCGCCTAACCACTAAGGTGAACGGTGAATTACGCCAAGAAGACCGCACTGGCCGTATGATGTTTAATTTTCGTTACATTATTAACTACATCTCCACTTTTACCACCTTGGCCCCCGGAGACATTATTGTTACTGGCACACCCACAGGTTCTGGTGCACGCCTAGATCCACCCGTGTATTTAAAGCCTGGCGATATCATAGAAGTGGAAGCTGAAGGTATCGGCTGCCTAAGCAATAGCGTTGTGGACGAGGTTTAAATTATGCCGCTTAGCCCACAACAGATTTTAGAAACTGCCCAGCGCTTAGACGCTGCAGAACAATCCCGCCAACAAACTGGGTTAATCTCTTTGGCCTACCCTAACATGACCATGGATGACGCCTATGCCATTCAAGCTGGCTGGGTTGCACACAAGCTAAACCACGGCCGACGTATTATAGGCCATAAAATTGGCCTTACCTCTAAAGCTATGCAAGCCGCGTTAAACATTGCTATTCCAGATTCTGGCATCTTGTTTGATGACATGTTATTTGAAAGTGGTGGCACTATCCCTCAGCAGCGGTTTATCCAGCCTAGAGTAGAAGCAGAAATCGCTTTTGTGATGAAGCATGACCTTTGCGGTGAGAAAATTAGCGTAGAACAAGTGATAGAGTCCACAGATTACCTTGTGCCATCGTTGGAAATTTTAGACACACGCATTCACAGAACATGCCCAGAAACCGGCATAGCCCGTAATGTATTCGATACTATTTCTGACAATGCAGCCAATGCAGGGTTAGTGTTAGGCACCCAGCATACAGACCCAAGCCAAATAGACATGCGTTGGATTGGTGCTATTGTAAGTGCCAACGGCGAAGTGGAAGAAACTGGATTAGGCGCCGGCGTACTGAACCAACCTGCCTTAGGCATTGCCTGGTTAGCCGAGCGCTTAAATCAATATGGTGATAGCATAAAGGCGGGGGAAATTGTTCTATCTGGCTCCTTTATTAGGCCCGTGGAAACCCAAAAAGGCACGTTAATTGAAGCCGACTTTGGCGACTTCGGCCAAGTAAGCTGCTGCTTTTAATGTGTCATTTAGTTAACTGGCTTTAAAAGGAATACCTATGCCTGCACCCATTAATGAGTTTAAGCAAAAGCTTCTTTTAGGCCAGCAACAAATTGGCTTTTGGCTGGCAATGGGCAGCCCTAACGCTGCACAAATTGCTGGTGGTGCAGGGTTTGATTGGCTCGTCATAGACGCCGAACACGGCCCTAACGACATCACCTCACTGGTAAGCCAAATGCACGCCTTGCAGGGGTCTGCCTCTAATATTATTATTCGCCCACCGGTAGGCGAAACATGGATGATCAAACAACTATTAGACATAGGCTGCCAGACCATATTGGTGCCCATGGTAGAAACGGCTGAGCAAGCAACACAGCTGGTACAAGCCATGAACTACCCCCCAAAAGGCATTCGAGGCGTAGGCGCTGCTTTAGCACGCGCTTCTCACCATAACCGCATTGCAGATTACCTACAAACAGCCAATGACCAAATGTGCCTAATAGTGCAAATTGAAGCCCAAAGAGGGTTAGACAACCTTAAAGACATACTGAGCGTGGATGGCATTGATGGCGTGTTTATTGGCCCAGCAGATCTGGCCGCCGACATGGGTTATTTGGGCCAGCCCACAGCCGAACCAGTACAAACGGCTATCTGTGGTGCTATTAACCAAATAGTCGCTGCAGGCAAAGCGGCAGGCATCCTCATGGCTGTGCCCGAACTTGTACAGCACTACCTAACCCTGGGCGCCACCTTTGTGGCTGTAGGCACCGATGTTACTAGCTTTGTTAAAGCCACGGACACCCTAGCTGCAGAGTACATGGGCGCAAGTGGGGTAGACGTAACTAAAAGTAGAGATGAAGCTAAAAAGAAAAATAACCCTGCTTTGCGATCGGCAGGAGATGTTTACTAGCGTATAATATGGTCAAATTTTATCCTATGGACGCTTTACCAATGACTGACTTCACCGATTACAAGGTTGCCGATATCTCTTTAGCCCCATTTGGCCGTATGGAAATTGACATCGCAGAAACTGAAATGCCCGCCCTAATGGCATTACGCACTAAATACGCTGCACAAAAGCCACTGGCCAATGCTAAGGTGATGGGCTGTATTCACATGACCATTCAAACCGCTGTGCTGATTGAAACATTGGTAGATTTAGGCGCGCAAGTGCGCTGGTCTTCCTGCAACATCTTCTCTACCCAAGACCACGCGGCTGCAGCTATTGCTGCTGCTGGAATCCCTGTATTTGCCTGGAAAGGCGAAACAGAAGAAGAGGCACAGTGGTGCATTGAGCAAACCATCGTGCAAGATGGCAAAGACTGGGGTGCTAACATGATCCTAGACGACGGTGGTGATTTAACCACCATGCTGCACAACCAATTTCCAGAAATATTGGCTAACTGCCACGGTATTTCTGAAGAAACCACCACTGGCGTTCACCGCTTACAAGAAATGTTAGAAGCGGGCACTTTAAAAGTACCTGCCATTAACGTTAACGACGCAGTCACTAAGAGTAAAAACGACAACAAGTACGGCTGTCGCCATTCTTTAAATGATTCCATCAAGCGTGCTACAGACCATCTGCTAGCAGGTAAAAAAGCCCTTGTAGTGGGTTATGGCGACGTAGGCAAAGGTTCAGCAGCATCTCTTCGTCAAGAAGGCATGATTGTTAAAATTACCGAAATTGATCCCATCTGTGCCATGCAGGCCTGCATGGACGGCTTTGAAGTGGTATCGCCTTACCTAGACGGTGTTAATACGGGTGATATGAGCTGCATTAATACCACTTTAATGGGCACCACAGACATTATAGTGACCACCACCGGCAACACCAACGTGTGTGATGCCAACATGCTTAAGACCATTAAAAACGGTGCAGTGGTGTGTAACATCGGTCACTTTGACAACGAGATCGACACCGCCTTTATGCGTGAGAACTGGAAGTTTGAAGAAGTGAAGCCTCAAGTACACAAAGTTTACCGTGCCGCTGATCACAATAAAGCTGATTTTGTTCTGCTTTTAGCTGAAGGCCGCTTAGTTAATCTAGGTAATGCCACAGGTCACCCATCACGCATTATGGACGGCTCTTTCGCCAACCAAGTGTTAGCGCAAATGCACCTTTGGGATGCCAAGTTTGCAGACCTAAGCGAAGCCGACAAGAAAGCCAACTTGTGGCTAAGAATCTTACCTAAAAAGCTAGATGAAGAAGTAGCAGCAGACATGGTGGCAGGTTTTGGTGGTGTAATGACCAAGCTAACCACTACTCAAGCGGGCTACATTAATGTGCCATTTGATGGCCCGTTTAAGCCGGAAAGCTATAAGTACTAAACCCCATGGGGCGGTCCTGCCGCCTCGTTTCTTACTAACGCTTAAATCGCCATTCCTCTTTATCACATTTTTCTAGAGCGGTTGCCTTCCAACCTTTGCAAGCTCAAAGAGGGTGTCAACTGTCTTATTTTTGCAAACCCCTAAATCCATACTACACTTTAAATAACTCATCAGGCTTCACACCTAGTGAGTTATACCACTGCAAACGGATTGTAATTGAAAGACAAGGAAGCCAAGACAACGTCTGATTTTTGGCATTGGCTTAACCTTCTTCATCTTTTAATGACAACACCGTTTTGTATTATTCCGCATGGATGCGGTCACAAACTACGGGGCATGGACGTCCCGTCAAAAAAGCAGTGTTTGCCAATATGGAAGTGGGCGCAAAGTGCGGGGCAAGGACGCCCCGCCACCGCAGCGCCAGAAGGCACACATGCCACTGGCAGCCAGCCCATTAACAGCAAAGTGATGAGCAATGGTCATCGGTTAGTTCCCATAAAACCGTCGTATTACCCTTCCCATGCCATCCAATACCCGTTCAAGCGCAATATCTTCAACACCCTCAATGGCCAACAGCTTTATTTTAAGCACATTGAGTTGTAATTGCTTATGCAGGCCTGCCTGCTCTTCAGATAATTCACCTGCAATAACCAGCGCGTTAATAGCGTCTAATTCTTCTGCTAAGTGCTGTGTATCAGCAGCTACCCTATGATGATTAAACACACTGTTAGACGATGCCTGCACAAGAAGCTCGGCCAATAACAACGAACCTAAATCGTCCTTAATGTTACTCATTCAAACCTCGTTTAAACCGTTTATCGCCCATACTTTTTAGCCAATTCAAGCGTCAAAATAGCACTAAAGCTCGCATCAAAAGACGTCCATAACTCATTAACTTGAGCCAGAGTAAAACAACCTAACTGGTGTAACTGTGCCAAATTTGCGTAGCTGAAAGACAATAGCTCCAACTGAGAAACCGTTATGTGGTTATCGGCCATGGCCCTAGCCCGCACTAATAGGCTACTTATAGAAACTTTAGAATTTTGATAGAAGGGTAAATGATGGGAATAGCCACAACCAAGCTCATCAGCCTTTGTGAACTCGGCAAAAAACTCAGCCGTTTGTTTGTGGAGTTTAGTAATGGCTTTGTCTGCACTGCTGTCATAGGGGCTGACAGAAACCAAACTGCAACTGCTTAACAGCAACACATTTACTATAATTATAATAAAAAAACGGTATCTAAAAATAACCACCAAAAGCACCCGGAAAAATAACTCTTATTGTTAAATGTTAGACCATTAATGATGTTCTGCCATTCAACTAAGTAACAAACCTAATGCAACCATGGCAAAACCTGATAAAATAAACAAGAACCAAAACAATCAATAAGAAGATTACATTGATCGACTTGCAACAACCCATCACCCCACCTAGATCGCACAACTTGTATAGTAAAATCGAAACGGCATTGGGCATGCTAGTTACCATGCTAATGCTTTATGTACCCTTGAGTATTGGCTCCCTTAACCCATCTGCAGAAGTTGCAGCAGCTTTGGCTGCGCTAATATCAATATTACTTATATTAATAAATAGCGATAAATACACTCAAAACATACCTAAGCCTATACAAACAACCATGGCCTTATTTGCTATTTATTTTGCTATTGGGGCCACCAGTTATTTTATATTTCCACCAGCTAAATCCAGCCTGAGTAATATTGGCACAACCCTTCACTTCGTGCTATTTACGCCTATTGTTATGGTAACGATTAAACACCCACCTAAGCTAACGTGGGTATGGTTATGCATTATAGGTGGTGCCTCTTTAAGTGGCTTACACACTATCTATTACGGTTCACGTGGTACGGTAAACCCTATTCTATTCGGTGATATTTCTGTATTACTTGCCTTCGCTTCACTAATAAGCTGGAGCCATTTTAAAAGTAATAAAATCCTGCGGATACTTCCTATCCTAGGATTCGTTCTAGGCCTATTAGCATCTGTTAACTCATTGGCCCGCGGTAGTTGGGTAGCAATTCCACTACTTACAATAGTAGTGATGTATTACCTATACATTCATCTAGAGAATAAAAAACGGCTCATCATTCCATTGGTCGCAATAATCATAGTATTGGCAGGCACGTCCTTTGTGGGCTGGGGCAAGATTGAACCTAGAGTGACCATAGCGGTAAAAGAATTTCAGGAGTACTTTGCAGGGGAGAGTTATCAAACGTCTGTGGGTTATCGTTTGGAAACTTACAAAGGGGCACTGCTAGTGCTAAAAGAGAACCCGCTTTATGGGGTGGGTTTAGGACATCGGGCGAAAGCTTTTGACGACTTAGAGTCCCGAGGGCTTTTGAGGGATCTGTCTTATATCCTAAATACCCATAACCAAATCTTAGAAGATGGCATTCACAAAGGAATAATAGGTATAGTCAGCTACCTAGCCTTAATGTTTTTTTTATTAATTCACTTCTACAAACGATTAACAAAGAGCCCAACGCATGCAGTTGGGCTAATTCTTATGGTGGGATTTGCTGCGTTTGGGTTAACTAACATAACGTTCACACATGGCACATTTAACACATTTTTTATCGCCATGGTTACCATAGCGCTTCTGCCAAAGCTTTCTTCAAGTACTCCCGTTGAACAACAAGGTATAGATAGCTCAGATCCAAACACTCGATAAAGGCATTTATCGCAGGCCAGAAAAGGCCCTACGCTAAATATACACATTCTAAATTAGCTTAATTTTGTTACTTTTTATACAGGCCAAAAGATCTTAAGTATTACGTATTAAATGCAACATCACGTCTCGATTAACTAAAGGATTACCAGTGAATTCAATACCAGCCCCCTTTTAATGTCGCTTGAATGGACAATAAGGTTACAGAAAATATATAAGCTAACTTTCCCACTCCAGTTACGGTACGCCCTGGCGCAATACTTCTACTTCACCGTCTACTAAACTAACTAGCGAGGTGACTCCAATGCCACAGTATCCGCCATCTATGATCAAGTCTAAGCTATGCTCTAGGGTTTGCCGGATATCGTAGGGGTCTGATAACGGGAATTCTTCATTGGGTAATATTAACGAACTACTAAGCATGGGCTCACCGAGCTCTTTTAAAATAGCTAAGGCGATAGCATTGTCTGGAACGCGCAGACCTATGGTTTTCTTTTTAGGGTGAAGTAGCTTTTTTGGGACTTCTTTGCTAGCTTTTAAAATAAAGGTGTAAGGCCCTGGGGTGTGCGACTTTAATATTCTATAAGCTTCGTTATCTACCTTGGCGTAGGTGGCAATTTGGCTAAGGTCTTCACACACTAGGGTGAGATGGTGTTTTTCATCTAACTGGCGTATTTGTTTGAGACGATCTACCGCTTTTTTATCACCTATGTGACACCCAATGGCGTAGGCGCAATCTGTTGGATACACCACCACACCGCCCTTTCGGATAATTTCGGCAGCTTGTTTAATTAGGCGAGGTTGAGGAGATTCTGGATGAATTTGGAAGAATTGGCTCATGGGTTATTTTTTGTTGGCATTCTATTTTATGTTGGCAGTACTCATTGTAGGCGTTAAACAGCCGTTTGAATATGACTATGCATGTTTGGATGGGGTTTATTTCACTTCAAAAGGTGGTGAGGTAATACTTAAGCTAGGTTTTAGTTTGGGTTTTTAGCTAAGCCTCTAACTAATCTTTAAACACCCTAGTTAATGTATTTAAACAAGCTTAGGCCACTCAACTGAGCAAAGGTTTGCTGCCCTGCTTGCAACGCCAGTGACTGGTTCTTTAGCCGTGACGCGGCCTCTACGTAATCCAAATCTTCCATACTAGATTGCAGTATTTTGTAGGTGTAGTCTCTATCTTCAGTGGCGTTAGTTAGGGTTTCAACTCGGTTCATTCGTGAGCCAATGGCCGATTGCTGAACCACAAGATGCTCATGCACACTAGACACTTTATCTAAATTATCTTTGATGGCGTCTACGTCGTTGTCCAGAAAGGCTTGGTACATTAACTCTAAAGTGGCAAACAATTCTATGCTGCTGCTAACACCGGTGGTGGTATCTAAATGTTGCACGCTGCCAAACACATCTGAACCGGGCATACCTATGTTCATACTGCGGCCTTCGTCCACCATCACCTGCTGGTAGTCTGGTGTGCCTGTGTAGCTAACCACACCCGATGCAGACTCTACAAACGGTGCTTGGTTTTGGCTGTAGCCAGAAAACAAAAAGGCGCCGTTGGTATCGCGCATATTGCCTAGGTCTACTAATGAGCTAATAAGCCCTTTAAGTTCTATGGCGATATTCTTTCGGTCTGCAGCACTGTAGGTACCGTTGGCTCCTTGTACACTGAGTTCGGTAATGCTTGAGACTATGCCCACAGCGCCACTCACAGAGACTTCTTGCATTTTTAGGGTGTCGCCTACGCGGCCTAAGTTAGTAAGGTAACGCTGGTTGACCGTGATTTGTGATTTTAGGTTGTTAAGAGACGCCGCTAGGGCTGGATCATCTGATGGCCGTAGCAGCTTTTTACCAGAAGACAGCTGTGCTTGGGTCTCAAACACTTTAGATTGCTGCTCTGCCATTTGTTTGGTGCCTTGGTTGTAAAAACCGGCTTGTGTTACGCGCATGGTCTGTCCTTAGGATACGTCACTATTGAATCCCCAATATGGTGTCAAACAGCTTGTTAGCTGTGCTAATGATCTGGGCCGAAGCCTGATAGGCTTGCTGAAACCTGAGTAGGTTGGCGGCTTCTTCGTCCAAACTTACCGCAGAGGTTTCATCTCGTTTTGCTTGTGCTTGATCTACAATTATTTGTTGTGCATCGCGGCTTACTGCCGACTGCACTAAACTGCTGCCTAAGTTACTGATGGTGTCTGTATACACTTCTGTAAAATTGCCACCATCATTAAAAATGTTTTTATTGCCTTGAAGGCTGATGACGCTGAGCAAATTGCGGTTATCGCCTGCTTGGTAGCTAGTATTACCACGCACAGTAAACGACTCGTTAGCATTGATTGTGCCATTAAAAGACACCTTCCAACCATTGTGTTCTATGGTGCTTCCCGGGGTATAGGTTCCGCTGGTAATAACATTGCCTGTGGCCACATCCTTTAGATCATATGAAGTGGCATTTGCGGCAAATTCAATATCAATGTTTTGGCGCAACTCGTCTCGTCTGTCTGGGGCACCAATAGCAGTATTAGCTGCGGTTGCTGCCGGCTTGCTATAACCCTCCAGCACTATACGGGCAGCACTGGTATTGGTGTTGGCATGCGTTACAGAAACAGGGCCACCAGCAGCAATTTCTTGCCGTTTTGTTAATAAAACCTGCAAGGCATCAATAGGCCGTTTATTAGACGCTAAACTAAATAAATCACCGTCTTGAGGTACGCCAGAAAGGGTGACTTTAATACCACCTAAAGTGAGCTCTGAGGTGCCTGTGACAAATTGTGTAGCATCTGCGGCGTTAGCTAAGGTATAAAAGCCATCACTACTGGAGTAGCTTAGGGTCATGGCGAGTTTATCTATCGTTGCATTGGGCACTGCGCTTACGGTCACTGCAGCGGTGCCTGCATTAGTGCCGGGGGTCACCTCATAAATATTAGCCAAGGAAAATAAATCACCACCAAACTGGCCTTGTGCATCAATACCTAAAGTGTGGGCCGCATTAACTTCACCCACAAATACTTGAGCCAAAGCATCTAACTCATTTCTTAAGGACGTTAGCGCATTGCTTCTAAATTCTAAAATACCCGCAACGCTGCCTCCCACCAGTTGGTTTAATGCCTGTGAACTACTCCCCACCTTAGCCATTAATACCGCTTCTTCAGGGTTAGTGGCACTTCGCCCAATGGTGACCATGTTGCTTTTATTACTCTGAACAAGGTATTGGCCAGAAGGCACGTCACCAATATGGACATCTACCGAGCCGTTGGCCCGCTCTACTGCAACAACTCGCAGTAGCTTAGACATACCTTGAATTAAGTTGTCTCTTAGGTCTAAAAGCTGGTTGGGCTGATTATTAATATTGGACGACTTATTTAATGATGAATTGATGTTGGCAAGTTGGCTAGCAAATTGATTTAGCTCGTTCACTTTACCTTTTATATCGTTGTAAGAGGTTTGCTCTACACGGGTTAACTGTGCGCCTACAGTATTAAACTGGGCAGCCGTAGTTTGTGCGAGGTTAAGCATGTTTTGGCGCGCAGACCCAGAGGAAGGTGAAACGCTTACCTCTTGTACCGCTGAGAAGAACCCATCTACAGCGCTAGACAAGCTGAGCTGCTTATCCGCCAGTAAGTTTTCTAGCTGGGTAACGTAGCTTAACGTAGATTGATGTTTAGACAGTTGCGACTGGCTGCTTCTTAGGTTTTCTGCAACAAAGCTATCGTAGTTGCGTTGCACACGCACTGCAGTTGAACCATTACCTATATTTAAACCCCCTTCATTTACCGAGGTTTTATCGGCTATGTCTAACCGTTGACGGCTGTAGCCGTCGGTATCTACATTGGCAATGTTATTACCCACAGTCGCTAAAGCCCGCTGATAAGTGCGTACTCCAGAGATACCTGTTGATAATAAATCGGCCATTGTTTAACTCCGCTTGCTAGTTCTATTGTGTTTCTGATGCATCTCTACTTAAGGTCTATTTAGGGTCTATCAACATGGCGGCAGGATCTTGCCTGTCGATAGTAAAGGCCCGTTGCCGCGCAACTGGCAAATCTAGCCCTGCTCCCCCAGCCCCAGCAAGAGGCATACCCGATAATAGCGATTGCACGTTAAAGGATTGGCTTGCGCTTCTCAGTTTTAGTAGTTGCTCTGCTGGCATTGCCATACCTTGGCGTTCAAACTGCTGCTTAATCACATTGGCGATGCCAAGATCGCCACGTTTGGCCATATCTAAGGCCACCTGCTTGTCTGACATGTCTTGATAGGTCTGCACCGCCTGAGAATCAAACATGCCATCCTTAGGAATGGATTTACGCATTTCGGCCAGCATCATTTGTATAAACAAGGCTTCAAATTGTTGTGCTGTTTCATTCAATGCCGCTTTTTGATCTTTCTGGGCCTGGGTGCGCAAGTTTGCTAGACCGGTAAAATCGTTATAGTTATTGGCATGTTGTCTGGTGTTTACGGTCATGGCGTTATCTCGTTTCTGGTTTGTGAGGCTAAATAACTATTAAATCAGCACGCAGGCTGCCGCTTTGTTTAAGGGCCTGCAAGATAGATACTAAAGCGCTTGGCGTAGCGCCTACAGCGTTGACGGCGTCTACAATGTCTTGTAACTCTATGCCGGGGGTAAACAAAAACATGCCGTTAATTTGTTCTTCAATACGTACCTCTGAATTAACCTCATTTGTAGTTTCACCCGATTGCGAGAAGGCGCTTGGCTGGACCACTTTGTTAGACGTTGTTACCGTTACGGTGATACCCCCATGGGTAACGGCCGCAGCGTCTACTTTTACGTTGCGGCTAATAACAACTGTACCTGTGCGGGAATTGACGACCACGCGGGCTGGTGGCGCCGCTGGCTCTACTTCTAGGTTTTCTACCATGGATAAAAAAGTGACCCGCTGATTAATTTCTGCTGGTGCTAAAATCCGCGTAGAAACAGCATCTAAAGCGGTGGCGGTGCCTGGGCCAAAGGTGTCATTAATAGAGTTGGCTAATCGACGGTTGGTGGTAAAGTCAGAATTTTTTAAGTTAAGCACAATGAATTCACTGGTTGAAAAAGGCGTCTCGACCATTTTCTCTACCGTGGCTCCAGAGGGTATTCGCCCCACTGTTGGAACATTGACAGTGGCTGTTGTTCCACCCCCACCTGCAGACGCCCCACTTACGGCTAATGCACCTTGAGCCAAGGCATATACGTCGCCATCCACACCCAAAAGGCGGGACATAATTAAACTGCCACCGCGTAAACTAGTCGAGGCGCCAATGGTTGATATAGTCACATCAATACGCTGGCCAGGTTTAGCAAAAGCAGGCAAATTAGCAGTAATCATTACCGCTGCAACGTTTTTTAGCTCTAAGGCATTACGCGAAGTAGACCCATCGTAATTAGAAAGGGTATCACTCAGGTTTACCCCAAAGCGGGCCAGCATGGATGTCATACTTTGACTGGTAAATGACATTTTACCGTCACCCGTGCCATTTAAGCCCACAACCAAGCCATAACCAATTAGCTGGTTATCACGTACCCCAGCCACTTCAGCCAGATCTTTCACTCGATCAGCATGAGCAAGGGTGGCAATGTGGGCCACAACGATAGTCGTTAATATGGCAAAAATACGGCAAAGTTTCATCAATTTCTCCTTTCTACATTAGGTATTGCAATATTGATGCCAACTTACTACGCATTGATCGGGCTTTTAATAAATGATGCAACCCGTCTAACGTGGCTTAGTTCATTATTCCCATAATGGTTTGCATTAAGGTACCCGAGGTATCAAGGGCCTTAGCATTGGCTTGGAAGTTACGCTGGGCACTAATTAACTTTACGAGTTGTTCTGTAAGATCAACGTTAGATCCCTCCAAGGCGCCACCTTGAATATCACCAAAGCCACCAGACCCTGCTTCACCTAAATCTACAAGGCCAGAGGCATTAGTGGCTTCAAAGCTAGCATTGCCTATCTGTTTCAACCCATTAGGGTTATCAAAGTTAGCCAACATTAATTTGCCCAAGGCCAGCTGTGTGCCATTGGTGTAGTTGGCACGCACAACACCACCTGGATCAATGTCCATACCCGATAACTCACCGCGCGGGTGGCCATCCTGAGACAAAGACATGACTGAGAAAGGCGCAGAATACTGGCTAGATAAGGTACCGTAATCTAGGGTTAAGCTTAATGGCTTCGCACCCGTAATTAATGTTGCAGGGTCGTAAACGATCGCCGCTGTGGGTGCAGTCAGCTTGCCGTCTTGGTCAAACGTCAACACGCTATCAGCTGCAGTAGTGGGGGCGATCAGATTACCATCGATATAGAGTTTAGTGTCCCACGTATTGGTGGGTGCTACCGCTGTTGCGTTGGTCGTTTTAAGAAAATACACTGTGGCAAGATGCGGATTTCCTAAAGAGTCGTATGCGGTCATCTGAGTTGACGAGTTAAAGGTATTACTATCATTAGTTGCAAATGCAACTGTAGGTTTAAGAGCCGCATCAGAGGGTAAATTTAAACCTAATTCAACTTTAGAAGTAACTTTTGGCAATCCCCCAGCTGATGTAAGTTGTAACGACTTAGCAGACGTCAGCCCAGTGGCAATTACAGACCCATCCTCACTCACTGGGAACGCTTGAAGGTACTGACCAGAAGAGTCAACGACATAGTTGTCATTATTAATGCTGAAGGAGCCTGCTCGGGTATATACCGTTTCGGTTGCGCTTAGGTCTGGACGTAAAGCAAAAAAACCTTCTCCAGAGATGGCCAAGTCTAATGCGTTACCCGACATTTCAATACTGCCCTGGCTAAACTGCTGATTGACGTTTTTTAAATAGGCACCGTGACCAATGGCACCGGACGTGCTACTAAATAAGTCACCAAAATCAGCACGAGATTTTTTAAAGCCCACAGTGCCTACGTTGGCTATGTTGTTTGATGTGACACTTAAATCTGCTTGCGCCGAGTTTAGGCCGGTGAGTGAGGTATAAAAAGACATAGACCGATTCCATATTGATGAGATTAAATTACATTTATTTAAATGGCACTGAGACGCTATTGGCTAATGCGCTTCACATTATTAAAACTAACATTACCTTGCCCCGATACATTGAGGGTAACCTCACCATTCTTAAGTTGAATACTATTTACTGTGCCATACACTTGCATGGGGGGTGCTTTAGTTTCACCACTTACTAAGGCTGTAGCATTTAGGTGATAGATACCTTCTGGGGCTTGAGTACCATCAAGTGTCACACCGTCCCATGAAAATTCTTTTGTGCCTGCTAATTGAGACCCAAGGCCTAAACTAGCCATCACTTCACCATTATCTGATGTAATTTCAATACGCACGTCGTTGGCCGCTGTCGCTAGGTCTATTGCACCGCCCAGTTGGCCCCCTTTTAGTTGCGCCAAGTTGCCATCCACTAATGCTTGTTTACCAATCATGGCCGCAGAGTTACTCATTTGTTGGCCCTGATAAATACTCACTAGTCCGTCAATAGATTCTCCCATTTCGGTGATACCACTAACGGTAGAAAACTGTGCCATCTGCCCCATAAACTCACCATTTTCCATCGGTTTCATTGGGTCTTGGTACTTTAGTTGGGCAGTTAGTAGCTTCAAAAAATCTTCTTGCCCTAACACTGAGGTTCGATTTACTTCACTATTTTGTGTGGACTCGAATGTTCTAAGGTTTTCGGGTATCGCGTGTGCCACTGATGCAACCATCATTATCTCCTTATGTTGTTCTTGTTACCTAGACAGTTACGCCTGCTCAGGCAAACCAAAATGCTACTTGCCAAGCTGCAACGTACTCATCATCATTTTCTTTGTCGCATTCATAACTTCCACGTTGGTTTGGTAAGAGCGTGAGGCGTTAGTCATGTCTACCATTTCTTCTATGGAGTTAACGTTAGACATAAACACATAACCCTCTTTAGTCGCCATCGGGTTTTGTGGGTCGTAGCGCCTTGTATTTTCTCGCTCGCTAACAAAGATGCCGTTCACTTTCACGCTGGCTTCAAAGTTGTCTTGGGTGTAATTTTCTATCACTGTTTTAAAAATCGGTTTTTTAGCTTTATACGCTTCATCATAGGTAGAACCCACCACATCTATGTTGGCCAAGTTACTGGCAGTGGTATTCATCCGCACCATTTGAGCATTCATAGCAGAACTGGAAATTTTTAAAGCAGTTAACATTGACATTGTGCTGTTCTCTATTGGCTTAGGGTAACGCAGTGAGCTAGGCTTGGCTTATTCGCCACGCAAAGCGCTCATGACGCCTTTAATTCGACTATTTAAAAAAGTGGATGTGGCCTGGTAGCGAAGGGAGTTTTCTGTAAACAGATTGTTTTCTGTGTTAACTTCCACTGTGTTGCCATCTATAGAGGCGCTATTGGGCATTCGGTACTTAATCATGCCGTCGCCCTGCAGGGCTTGATAGTTGCTCACACCAATGTGCCGGCTATGGCTTGTGCGCATGGTATTGCCTTTCGTGGCTGCCATTACGCTGCTAAAATCAATATCACGTGCCTTGTAGTTGGGCGTATCTGCATTGGCAATATTAGATGCCAATACCGTAGTCCGCTGTTCGCGCAGCATTAAGGCGGTGGCGTGAACGCCTAGTGGATTTTGTAAAAGACTCATAATTGCTCACTACGTTTGTTAACTGTTTAGAGGCCTGAATATGCCCACTACACAGCTACTAAAGCAACGATTGTGCCAATATAAAAAAATTGTTATTTTTCATAATGTTAGAAATTTATTTATGATGTATTTAGTATCCAATACCCACAAGTGGCAAGGCCTTGCCGCTAAGTTAATACCCGGTAAATGGCTGGCATTAGCGGTCTATTTTGGGCTGGCTACAACAGCTTCTCATGCCGCACAGTGGCAGGCCCATGAAGACATTTATCAAGCAGTTAATGCATTTTCTCAACAACAGTTAGGTGGTCATGCCAGCACCACTAAGCTAGACGAACGCAGTCGCTACGCCCTGTGCAAAACTCCACTACAGGTAACACTGCCCTTTAACAACCAAAAAACG
>Ga0308018_10000297_pt1 | contig 26386 bp, 21 predicted proteins | sample Neamet282_FD_203130 | JGI IMG/M metagenome (GOLD analysis project Ga0308018, IMG submission 203130) | Marine microbial communities from water near the shore, Antarctic Ocean - #282 | ecosystem: Environmental > Aquatic > Marine > Unclassified | place: Southern Ocean | collected 2014-10-01
TAGTTTCTGCAATAGCTCTTCAACGTTTGGGCGTACACTTATTTTATGTTTAACGCTTGTCTTCAGTCCTGCTATATCAAGTTCCAATTCGTGCTTCCAGTAATCGAGGCAATACCAATCTAGGGTGCCTCTTACTTCAGCATTTTTGCAACGAATGATCTCGAGTGCGGCAGTTTGGCTCATGCCATGCTTGTCGCTATAGCACTTTGGGATTAGCTGCTGCCAAAAGTAGTTGTCGAAGTGTAAGTCCAATAGAGTGCCATCCATGTCGAACATGATGGTGTCGATGTCTGCCCACGGTGGCATTGTTATCTCCTGAAAATAAGCCTTGGCAAGAACTGGTGGCTCATGCAACATGATACAGCCGAAACACGAAGCAGTGCTAGCACAGCGCTGCAGCAGCTTATTTGTAGTTTTAATTTCCTCGAAAGGGTGTGTTCATCGATGCTCGACCTGCAACTACTCAATGCCGTAAACGAGATAGCTATCGCAGCCGGTCGTGAAATTCTCGATGTCTACAATTCCGAGCAGGCAATCGAAGTCAGTACGAAGTTGGATGATTCCCCGCTTACCGATGCCGACCGGCGCGCCCACTTTTTAATAGTCGATCGGCTAAGCAGCCTTACGCCTGATATTCCGCTCTTGTCGGAAGAGTCTGACGCAATCGACTATGGTTTAAGAAAATCTTGGCAACGTTACTGGTTAATCGATCCTTTGGACGGCACTAAGGAATTTATCAATCGCAACGGCGAATTCACGGTTAATATTGCACTGATCGAGAATGGTCAATCTGTGGCGGGAGTAGTACATGTTCCAGTCGCCGGGATTAGCTACTTCGGCGGTATCGGTCTCAAAGCCTGGAAGCAGGACTCGAATCAATCGGATAGCGAAGCGAAACAGATCGCCAGCCGACCCATGGAGGAAAACACAGGTGTTCGTATCGTCGCCAGTCGGCGTCACCTAGGCGAGCAATTGGATGCACTTATCGGGAAGATCGAGAATCATTTCGGAAAGGCGACACTATTGAACATGGGCAGTTCACTAAAGATGTGCCTTCTAGCTGAGGGTAGTGCGGACATCTATCCCCGAATGGCCCCTACCTGCGAATGGGATACCGCAGCCGCTCACGGCGTTCTCTGTGCAGCCGGCGGCGAAATCGTAGATCTGCAGTTCCGACCGTTAAGATACAATTCCAAGCCAGAGTTGCTGAACCCCTTTTTTATAGCCCTAGCTGACCGAGCCTATCCCTGGCAGCAGTTGCTGGACAACCAATAATAAAAGTATTAGCTTCAGACCCAGACTCAGCATTAACGTCCATTCTAAATTCTAGAGCCTAGAACTTTAAACTCTCCTACTGCCCCACAGACGGATGAATCCTATGAGATTAACCATGCACCTATTTTTTCTTTCACTCATTCTGATGCTTGCTGCCTGTAGTGAGCAAGAACCAACTCAGCAATCAATTGCAGAGACTGCAAACGGTGACGTTATCGAAGTTCAAAGCGATACTCTAACTACAGAGACTGTGCGTCTAAACGACTGGTTCGATGAACAATATTCCGAACAGCTTGAATTCAGCCCGCAGACCAAAACGCGCTTGGGTGATAAATCCGATTACGACAGTTTGAATGACTACAGCGTCGCCGGTTCCGATGAACAGCTTGCATGGCGCAGGCAAAGCGTCGCCGCCATGCGAGCGGATTTCGATTACGGACTTCTTGACGAGGACGGCAAACTATCCTATGACATGTGGAGCTATTCCTTAGATCGCGCCGAAGCGGCTGTTCCTTTCAGGGAGCATGGCTATATATTTGGGCGTGGAGGTCCACATGCTTCGTTACCGAATTTCCTAATTAACTATCATCGCGTCGATGATGCGCCAGATATAGAAGCTTACTTGTCTCGATTGGGAGAGCTTGATCGAGTTTTTGGCGAGTTGCTCGACCGTGCACGCTCTGCATCAAATGCTGGTATTCGACAGCCGGCATTCGCCTATGACTTCGCGATTGCTGAAATAGGTAGAGTTACCTCTGGCGTTCCTTTTAATACGAATGACAGCTCGCCGAATTCACCAATTTGGACCGATATTCAAGGCAAGATTGAGGCGCTAGTTGAAACTGATTTGATTAGTAGCGATCAGGCTCAAGAATACATAGCCCAGGCACAAGAGATTTTAGTGGGCGAAGTGATGTCTTCCTATCAGGAAATACTCGCTTGGTTGGAACAAGACAAGGCGTTTGCATCCAAAGTGTCGCAGGGAGTGTGGGCGCTTCCCGATGGAGAAAATTATTATAACTATCGCCTCGTGCAAATGACTACGCTTGCATTCACCGCAGATGAAATTCATGAAATTGGTTTGGCGGAAGTTGAGCGCCTACATCGATCTATGGAAGAGATAAAGAACGCTGTAGACTTTGAAGGGTCTCTTCAAGATTTCTTTGTTTTCATGCGAGAGGATGACCGTTTCTACTTTCCTAACACCGATGAGGGACGTGAGGATTATCTCGATCTGAACAATGAATATCTCGATGCGATCACGCTGAAGTTGCCCGATTATTTTGGTCGTCTGCCGAAGGCAGAATTAGAGGTGCGACGCGTGGAATCGTTTAGAGAGCAAGCTGGTGCCGCGCAGCACTACGCATCGGGTACACCCGACGGATCCCGGCCTGGGGTGTTTTATTCGCATATGTCCGATATGTCCACACTACCGATATTTCAGCTCGAAGATGTGGCCTATCACGAAGGCAGCCCCGGGCATCACTTGCAGATATCGATTCAACAGGAGCTAACCAGCGTGCCTAGGTTTCGCACGCAGTATCGCACAACCGCCTACACCGAAGGCTGGGGACTGTATGCGGAATGGCTTGCTAAAGAGATGGGCGCGTTTGAAGATCCCTATTCAGATTTTGGGCGACTGAGCGGCGAGCTCTGGAGAGCGATTCGCCTAGTAGTCGATACTGGTATTCATGCTCAAAAGTGGGGCGAGAAGCGTGCTGTGCAATATTTTATCGACAATTCTCCACAGGCTCAGGGTGCGATACGTTCTGAGATTCAGCGATACATAACTGGGCCAGGACAGGCGACAGCCTATAAGATCGGCATGATGAAGTTTCAGGAACTTCGCGTAGATGCCGAGTCGGTGCTAAAAAATAATTTTGATATCAGAACATTTCACGATGTAGTGCTTGGCGCTGGTGCTCTGCCGATGCCTTTGTTGGAGTCGAGGGTAGATCGCTGGATCGAAGAAGTTCAATCAGGGCTAAAATAATCATAAGAGAATTGGAAATAAGAATGTCTAATAGGCCGTGGATGAAATTTTTTCTTATCAGCTTATTGTTCTGCCAGATTCAATTCAGCAGTGCGCAAGAGGTTGTGCAAGCAGAATCGGTGGGTATGTCTACCTCGGCATTAAATGAGGCTACTGCACGCCTACAAAAGCACATCGATGATGGGGAATTGGCAGGCGTCGTTGCGGCAGTCGCCAGAGATGGCAAGTTAGTCTATTTCGAATCACTCGGTAAGCTCAGTCTCGACACTGGCAAACCGATGCAAGACGACGCGCTTTTTCGAATCTATTCTATGGCCCGCGAAGTCACCAGCGCTGCCGTTCTGAAGTTATATGAGGATGGTAAGTTTCAATTAGATGATCCCATAAAAATGTACTTGCCCGAGTTCGAGAGTCAGCGAGTATTATTGGATTCATCCAGTACTGATATTACACAAACTAAGGCGCGCATCGGTGATATAACAGTTGCCAATCTTCTTACTCATACATCGGGCTTGGGTAGTCGTAGTTCCGCATTGTATAGGGAAAATAACGTAAGAGATAAGAACATTACATTAGATCAAATGACATCTAACGCCGCACGTATTCCCTTGTTTCAAGACCCGGGCAAGCAGTTTCGTTATGGCATTCATGCCACCATATTAGGAAAGTTAGTAGAAGTATGGTCGGGACAATCATTCGAAGAATACTTACAAGAGAATATTCTCGACCCTCTAGAGATGGATAGCACAATGTTCTGGGCAGAAGGAGACGATGCGGGTCGGTTGGCAGAACTTTATCGGCCCGCTGATGGCCGATTGGAGCCTTACAAAATAGAATCCGTGCCATGGACATCGCGACCGACGCTGATCGAAGGTGGCGTAGGACTGTTATCCAGCGTACCAGATTTTTTAAATTTTTCGCAGATGGTTTTGGACAATGGGAAATTCAAAGGCAGAACTATTCTAAGAGAAGAGACTGCCGCGTTGATATATATGAACGGCGTTTCCGGTCAAGCTATGCCCATCGGTAATCGAGGCTACTGGCTAGGTTCCGGCTGGACCCTGGGCGGCTTCAATCTGGTGATGGATCCTGCGGAGTACAATTTTCCTGTTTCCGAAGGAACGATCTGGTGGGATGGTTCTGCGGCTACGCGCTTTCTCATAGACCCGAAAGAATCTACAGTGATTGTTATTATGGCTCAGGTTTCGCCGTCTAACGGCGGAGGCTTCCGAGAAATATTCAGCGAGATGGTCGATAAGGCGATTATAGAGCGCAGATAGAAATGCTGACAGGCATCGCTTTGATGTAGCTCTAGCCGATCTTAGGGTTCTGCAGCATTATCGAATTGATAAGGTCGGGTAGTTCGTTCGTGTCGTAGGGTTTGGATACCAATACCACATTCTGTAGTTGTTGGATTCTCGATCATTGTCAGTAATTCTACCGAGCTTTATCCATGCTGTCTTTGGTACGTCATGCATCGCAATTGTAGGCGATATCGAATAAAATGCTCGGACCTTTGATCATTCACCTCTGCCTAAAGATAAATCTAAGTCAGCTTATTGAGCTGATCACCTGAGCCAAAGAAATGACATTGCACTCTGAGCATCTCGAAGAAGCGAATATCGAACTGGCTGTGCTGAAGCAGCAGGTGATGGCTGGTTGTTGTTATATCAACAGGAAATGCTCAAGCGGTGGAGACTTTGATGTAAAACTATTGGATGACTGGCAGTTGCCCAGCTACGAATTGGCCTTCTGCATGGCGGAGCTGTCTGCCGCAGCGGCATTTAATGACTACGCGCAGAAATTAACCACTCAAAAATTTACTCAGCAGCTTGCTCTGAGTTTCTGTGCAGAAACATTGCAGTGCGTTCTAAATCGCCTAGTCGCTCGCGCAACTGACGTTGGCCTAGATAAAGAAAAGCTATTGGACATTCACGCGAGAACTGTCTACAAGAAGCTACTAGACACCTACGCGAGCACGAAATCCCTATCGAACTTAGGCGGCGAGATAGTAGAAAACGACATCCAACGCCTGCCTTCATTATTAAGTGAAGAGAAGGAACTCGTGCGGGAAACATTTTACCGATTTGCCAATGAAGAGGTGATGCCGCTTGCCGAGCAGATCCACCGTTTTGATGAAGACATTCCCGACTCGATCCTCCAAGGCGCAGCAGAGTTAGGTTGCTTTGGTATATGTATACCGGAACGGTTCGGCGGGCTCCAGCCAGATGATCGCCCAGATAGCCTTGGCATGATCGTTGTGACAGAAGAGTTATCCCGAGGCTCCTTAGGCGCCGCGGGGAGTTTGATAACGAGGCCGGAGATCGCGGCACGCGCATTGCTCAGCGGCGGGAGTGAACAGCAACAACAAAAATGGCTACCTCAGCTTGCCGCAGGAAAGACGCTCTGCGCGATTTCTATCACCGAACCGAATACCGGCTCTGATGTCGCTGCGGTCTCTCTTAAGGCAACTCCAACCGAGAACGGATGGCTGCTCAACGGTAGTAAGACATGGTGTACCTTTGCGGGCAAATCAGAGTTGCTTGTCGTATTGGCGCGCAGTAACAAGGATTCCTCACTAGGCTATAAAGGGCTTAGTCTGTTTTTAGTAGAAAAACCGTCGTTCAGCGGTCACGATTTTAAGCATCCGCAGACAGATGGCGGTTCACTAACTGGCAAGGCTATTGCAACCATCGGCTATCGCGGCATGCATTCCTATGATTTATTTTTCGAAGATTTCTTCGTGCCTAGTGAGAATCTTGTTGGTGAAAAAGCGGGCGAAGGAAAAGGGTTCTATTTCACTATGGCAGGCTTCGCCGGCGGAAGAATCCAGACCGCTGCTCGTGCGACAGGTGTGATGCAGGCTGCATTTGAGAGAGCGCTCTCCTATGCAAAAGGCAGGAAAGTATTCGGTAGCGCTATAGCAGATTACCAACTCACTCAGGTTAAATTGGCTAGGCTGCTAGCGACACTCACTGCGGCTCGGCAATTTAGCTATGCAGTAGCGGAATTAATGGATGATGGAGCCGGTCAGATGGAGGCTAGCCTCGTGAAGCTATTCAGTTGTCGAGCCGCTGAGATGCTATGCCGCGAAGCGTTGCAGATTCATGGAGGCATGGGCTACGCAGAGGAGTCGGCGGTAAGTCGTCTTTTTGTTGATGCTCGCGTACTCTCAATCTTTGAAGGTGCGGAAGAAGTTCTGGCTATAAAAGTTGTTGCCCGAGAACTAATCGAAGAGTCTTCCTGAGGCTCTTGGTAAAAATCAGATTTGGGCAGCACGCAAGATCGATGGAGAAGTAGAGTAATGACATTCGATCCTGAGAAGTTATTGAACAAGGATTTTCCTGTTATTCAACAGACCTACACGGCCAAAGACTGCATGTTATATGCTTTGGGCGTTGGCATAGGAATCGATCCCCTGAATGAGGAGAGTCTACGCTTTGTCTATGAAGAGAATCTCAAAGTATTGCCGAGTCAATCTGTAATGACGGCGCATCCAGGCTTCTGGGCGAAGGAAGAAGACACTGGGCTGGATTGGGTCAAGGTATTGCATGCGGGGCAAGAAATAATTATGCACACCCCATTTCCAAGCGAAGGTACCGTCGAGGCGAAAACTCGCATAACTAGCGTAACCGATAAGGGTCAGCGCATAGGGGCGCTGATAGTGTCAGACAGAGTAGTTAGCGATGTCGCTACAGGAGAAGATATCTGTACGCTCGTTACAACTATCTTGGCCAGAGGAGACGGGGGGTTTGGCGGAGAACGTAAGGCAACTCCGAAGACCGATATTATTCCTAAAAGCGAGCCAGATATAGTTTGTGATTTGCCCACGCAGCCACAGCAGGCTCTGATCTATCGCTTAACAGGCGACTTCAACCCACTCCATGCCTCGCCCACAGTAGCAAGAAATGCAGGATTCAAGGCGCCGATTCTGCACGGACTCTGCACCATGGGCGTGGCAACTCACGCACTAATAAAGAGTTGCTGCGACTATGACACTTCGCGATTCAAGCGTATGCGGCTTCGTTTCTGTGCGCCGGTCTATCCGGGCGAGACTATCCGCACTGAGATCTGGATCAATGGCAACGAAATGGCATTTCGTTGTAAATCTTTGGAGCAGGACAAGGTTGTAATTAACAACGGTTATCTTCTAGTTGAATAAGCTCGACTAGAATAAACTCTTATAAAAATCATCTCGAATAAACAAGGGAGCACACTTGCAAGCCTTACTAAGTGGAATGCGTGTAGTAGAAGGGAGTGCTTTCATAGCAGCTCCCTCCGGCGGTATGACTCTTGCACAGCTCGGAGCGGATGTTATTCGCTTCGATCAGATTGGCGGCGGCATCGATTACCGCCGCTGGCCTGTCACTGACAAGGGCAAGAGTCTGTATTGGCACAGTTTGAACAAAGGTAAGCGCTCCTTCGCCGTCGACTTTCGCAAACCCGAAGGAAAGGAACTCATCACGCAGCTTATCTGTGCTGATGGTGAAGACGCGGGCATCTTTCTAACAAATTTTCCTGCGAAGGGCTGGCTTGCCGATGCGACACTGCGCGCGCGGCGTAAGGATCTCATTTATCTCAATCTAACTGGCGACCGCCACGGCGGTAGTGCGCTGGACTACACTGTTAACAGCAAGGTGGGGTTGCCGTTTCTTAGTGGAGATGGCGAGAACCCCCGTAATAGCCCCTTCCCAGCTTGGGATGTCATAGCGGGTCAACACATTGCCCTAGGCTTGCTTACAGCCGAGCGGCACAGAAGAATTCATGGCCAGGGACGCCTCGTACGGCTCGCTCTAGCCGATGTCGCTCTGGCAACTATGGGACATCTTGGCTATCTAGCCGAGGCAGAAGTGAATAAGGAGCCTAGAGCGTCCGTCGGCAACCATGTCTTTGGTAGCTTCGGTCATGACTTCAAGTGCAGCGATGGTGAGCGCGTAATGATAGTCGGAGTCAGTCCGAATCAGTGGAAGGCGATCCTACGGGTCACGGAGACCCATGCGCAGGTCGCTGAACTGGAAGCGAGCCTAAATCTCGATTTCAGTAACGAGGGAGATCGCTTCAGGGCGCGCGAAAAATTGAAGGAACTCTTCGATCCTTGGTTCGGTCAGCGTGATTCGCATGCTGTGCACCAAGCGCTCGATCAGGCGTCGGTATGCTGGGGCCCGTATCAAACGATACAACAACTTGTTCAAACCGATAGTGACTGCAGCGTTGACAACCCACTGTTCGAAAAAGTAGAGCAGCCAGGAATCGGTGAGTATCTAATGCCATCGAGTCCACTAAACTTCGAAGGCTTGGAAAACGTTCCGGTGACACCTGCGCCGGTACTCGGTCAGCATACCGATGAGATACTTGGCGATACGCTCGGTCTTTCAGGAGGTGAGATTGGCAAGCTACACGATAGCGGTGTAGTGGCCGGCCCAAGTACTTAAAGTAACTAGTTTAGGTAGACCAGCCACCTGCTAAAGGAATTATCTGTCCCACCATGTGACTGCAGTCTTCACGCGAAAGGTAGGCGGCAAGTTGTGCTGTTTCGCTTGCCGCGCCGATTTTACTCGTGGGCACATTACGTTTTACGTGTTCTAGAAATTTTTCGTTCTCGAGAATATCGTCCGGATAGTAGGTATTATTGTTGATGTAATTCTGCGCGATCGCATTTACTTGAATATTACTGCGTGCCAACTCCAGCCCAACAGCCTTGATGAAACCGTTCTGTGCGCCGCGCGCAGCGCAGTAGGCGGCATTGTTGGGGATGCCACGCAGCGGAGCGGCACTCGTTACCGCAATAATCTTTCCGCACTTTCTATCCAACATCTGCGGTGTTACCGCACGCACGAGATACATCAGCGGATGTACTAGCGAATCGAAGAGTAGATTCCAATTTTCATTGCCGATGTCCTGCACCGGTCCCGTCATCGGCGGCTCGGCAAGATTAGCAACGAGGATGTCGATGTCACCCGCGTTGGCCACTAGTTCGTTGACGTCCTGCTCGCTGTGCATCAATGATGGACCGGCGATCACATTGATATCAAGCTCTTCAAATTTCTCCTTGATCGCATTGCCCATGTATCTATCGCAGCAAGTTACTAGCGCAGTTCTAGTAGACATCATCCGGCCTCATTCTGATTCGAATTCATTTCTATTAGGTGTAACACAAACTTCTCCAAGGTCTCATAGGGTTGGCAACCAACAACGACTAGGTCATTGCCATAAAACGTCGGCACACCCGTGACACCAGCCTCACGAGATCGCTGCCAGTCTTCATCGACGGCTTCCTTATATTCGCGCTCAATGATTATGCGTCGTGCCTCATGCCCATCCAAACCCACAGCCTCGGCAATCTCCACTAACTCTTCGACATCGCCTATATTCTTGTTGTCCACAAAGTAGGCCCGATATAGCGCATCATGTATCGCCTCGCCGCCTGGTTTGCTGTCGGCCCATTTGCCCAGCTCCTGCGCCAGTCGACTATTGAAAGTATGGGTGCGATCACCGTATTCCAATCCAGCTTCAGCCATCAGTGCCTTCATCCGCTCACGCATGGGAGTGAGATCACGGCCGGCAAACAGCTCCGCCAGCGACTTTCCCTCCTGCGGGGTTTCAGGATGTAGTGGAAAGTGAATCCAGCGGGTTGTGACTGGATAATCCTGCTTTAGCTTTTCAATACTCACGGTACTGAGGTAACACCAGGGTCAGACGTAGTCGGTGAATACGTCCAGAACGAGTTTACTCATGGTTGCTCTCTTCCAATCTAGATCAATATTTGCCTGAATTTGGCTCCCAAACGCCCCAATATAGAGGCAATGGGGGTATACTGCTCGCCAGCTTTAGGCTCAACTCAGCCATTCTATGACGGTTGAATTGCAGAGAAAACAGTTAAAATTAGAAGCGCGAAATTTTATAAATAATACAATAAAATCAGCAGGTTAAAGAGGTTTAAGTTTATGCGAAAATTAGTCACGTCGGTTGCAGCCGCAGCCATCCTACTTGTACCACAACTAAATTTGATGGCTCAGGACGATGAAGCTCTAGCCGTCATAGTCCCGGGTGGCGGAACTTATAGCCGCCCAATCACCACCGATTCGGCCCAAGCACAGGCATTCTTCGATCAGGGGCTCAGAATGGCGTGGAGCTTCTACTTTCCAGAGTCCATCGCCTCCTATCAGGAAGCGGCACGTCTGGACCCAGATAGCCCGATGCCTCATTTCGGTCTAGCACACGCGGCGGGCCCAAACCCGAACAGCCGCTATGGCGGCCTTCCGGATGATCCGCAGGGCGCCGGTCTTGCGGCAATCCGCAGAGCACTGGCTCTGGCTAACAATGGCAGCCTACGCGAGCGCGACATGATCAATGCGCTTTTCGTTCTCTACAACAAGGATGCCATTCCCGATAGTAGAGAAAGAGACTTCGCCTTTGTCGATGCCATGCGCAATCTGCATGATAAGTATCCAGACGATCCAGACATCGCCGCTATCTTCGGCGAGTCTTATATGAATACAACGCGCTGGGACTATTGGGATGAAGATGGTGCCGCTAAGCCAGGAACAGCAGAAGCACAGGCGGCTTTCGAGTCTGCAATGCGCTCTGAGCCTAATCACCCCGGTTCGAACCATCTCTACATTCACTTGATGGAAGCGTCCGCTCAGCCTGAGCTTGCTATGCCAGCCGCTCAGAAACTTGAAGCGACTGTGCCCATCTCCGGTCACATGGTGCATATGCCTGGACACATCTATCTGCGAGTCGGTGAGTACGAGAAGGCAATCGATATCAATGAGAGATCTCAGATTGTGGATGCCCAATTCGCTGAAATTTGGGGAGATACTAATTTCCCATTGATAGGCACTTATCCACTGTCACATAAAATACACAAGGGCCATGCACTGGACTTCGTGCGCTACGCAAACATGCTGCAGGGCAATTATGCAGCCGCGTCTGAAGCCGCGACACGTAATGCCGGAAACACTGATCCTGATATAACCAGCGGATTGAAGAACATAGCTCATACCTGGATTACGGATAAGGTATTTGGCAAGTGGGACAAGATTCACGCAGACAATGCAGCGAATAGCCAGTATGAGGCTCCTTATCTTAAAGGTATGTGGAGTTATGTGATGGGCAGTGCTCACGTAGCTAAAGGTCACATGGGCCCGGCAGAAGCGCAGCTGGCAAATCTTCAGGCTCAGATAACAGCGGATGGCGTGGATGATAACGGCGTGCGTCCAACTCCGGCATCGCATGTATTGAATCTGGCTTCTCATGCTCTCAATGGCGAGATCGAGGAAGCGAAGGGCAATCTTGATGCGGCGGCCATGCATTACAATCTAGCGATCCAGCTACAAGACTCGCTTAACTACACTGAGCCACCGGACTGGTCACAGTCTGTGCGTCTCTATCTAGGTGCGGTACTTCTTGATGCTGGTCGTGCAGTTGAAGCAGAGGAAGTTTATCGGAAGGATCTAGAGTGGAATCGGCAGAATGCTTGGACTACGTTCGGTCTGTCTCAAGCGCTTGAAGCTCAGGGCAAGACTCAGGAAGCGATCATAGTCGAAAGACAATTCCAGTCTTTCTTTCGTAATGCAGACGTTGAGATCACACGCTCACGTTTGTAGTCGCAAGATTGCTAGGCAGTGCCGAAGTAGTTTTTTTGAATTTTTCGGATACGCCAAAGCTAGTCACGCTAAACAAAAAGCCAAGAGATTTCACATTCTCTTGGCTTTTTGCATTCTTACAATAGAGAATATAAAAAGTAAAAAAAGAAAAGGGGAATTCTCATGCTGTGTTTAAACAAGTCTCGTCTCGCTGAAAAATCAATTCTTGGGTTAGTGCTAGTGGTGTTTGCTGGTAGTACATTTTCGCAAGATCACTTCAATGTGAAAGGATCGGAGCCAAGCAGCTTTACGTCACAGCTACAGAATGAACTTCGTAATAGCCTCCCCTTCGAAGATCAGCGTGACTTCGAAGAGTCTAGTCGCGGCTTCATAGCAGAGCCCGACTCGAGACAAATTCTCGCTGAGAATGGTCGTGTCGTCTGGGATATGACGCGCTACGACTTTCTTCTTGAAGAGACAGACTTCGATAGCATTCACCCATCACTGCAGCGACAAGCAACACTGAATATGAACTTCGGTCTGTATGAGGTGGTGCCTGATTTCATCTATCAGGTGCGCGGGTTCGATCTGGCTAATATGACGATAGTTAGAGGCGAGTCCGGTTGGATATTATTTGATGTGCTACTTACTTCCCAGACTGCCGCGGCAGCGCTGCGTCTTGTGAACGAACAACTAGGCGAGCTACCAGTGCGTGCGGTCGTGTATTCCCATTCGCACATCGATCATTTTGGCGGTGTTCGTGGCGTGATCAGCGAGCAGGAAGTACAATCGGGTGCGGTGCAGGTCATCGCGCCATCAGGATTTATGGAAGAGGCGATCGCCGAGAATGTATATGCAGGCAATGCGATGTCACGGCGAGCAGGCTTGCAGTATGGGCGCGGGATTCCTTCCGGACCCTTTGGCCAAGTTGACTCTGCTATTGGCAAAGCACTCGCTGCAGGAACAACGGGACTGATTGCACCAACCTTGGTTATCGAAGACAGCTATGAAGAACATGTCATCGATGGTGTGCGTATGGTTTTTCAGAATACACCTGGCACCGAGGCTCCGGCAGAGATGAATACTTGGTTCCCAGACCAGAAAGTATTCTGGGCTGCGGAAAATATTACGGCCACGATACACAATGTCTATACCCTGCGAGGAGCATTGGTGAGAGATGCGCTGCAATGGTCAAAGCAGATCAATGAGGCGCTGTATCGATTTGGTCAGGATGCCGAGGTCTTGGTCTCTTCTCATAATTGGCCACGTTGGGGGAATGAACGAATCCAGCAGGTTATGCGCACACAGCGTGATGCGTATGCGAATCTGAATAATCAGGTTTTGAATCTCGCAAACCAGGGTGTGACGATCAACGAGATTCACAACGAGTACAAGGTGCCGACAAGTCTCGCGCAGCAGTGGAGTGCGCGACAGTATCATGGCTCCGAGTTTCATAACTCTCGGGCTGTATTGAATCGCTATCTCGGTTACTGGGATGGCAACCCCGCAACACTTGCTCCTCTTTCACCTGCAGATTCTGCACCTCTGTATGTGGAGATGATGGGGGGTGCTACAGAGATCATTTCTCGAGGACAGGCTCTACATGATGAAGGACAGTATCGCTTGGCCATGGAAATTCTTAACAAGCTGGCTTACGCGGAGCCAGACAATAGCGAAGCCAAAGACTTACTTGCCTCCGTCTTTGAGCAACTCGGTTATCAGTATGAGAGTGCGAGTATGCGTAACGTCTTTCTCTCTTCAGCGCAGGAGCTTAGAAACGGCGCGCCAGCCGTGGCAGCACCCCGCGGCACGAGCCCTAGTCTAGCGAGAGCCATGACCACTGCTCAATGGTGGGATTCGGTTGCGACCAGAGTCGATAGCGGGCTCGCAGATGGAACGAATTTTACGATTAACTTTAGCTCACCAGATACGCAGCAGAATTTTGTCGTGGAAATGAGTGGCGGTACGCTTTCCAATATTGAAGGTTATTTGTCTGACGACGCTGACGTAACCATAATCATGGATCGCAGCGACCTTGAGATGGTTATCATGGGGCAAGAGACACTCGGTTCGCAGTTGCAGTCGGGGGTAGGAACGGTGACAGGAAATCAGGCAGTTCTACTGCAACTCGCCTCCGTGCTGGTTACATTCGAATCCAGTTTCGAGGTAATGCCAGGAACAGTAAATTAGTAGAAGCTAGGCATTCGGGCTAAACTGAAAAAAAAGGGAGAAGCATGAGACGACTCGTTAAACCATTGCTGCTGTTAGTGGCAGCCAGCCTTATTGCTGGCGTTGAGGCGCAAGAAGCGCAGCAGCCAAATTTCATCGTTATTATGGCAGACGATCTAGGATATGGCGATCTAGGCGTATATGGCTCGCAGCTAATTAAAACGCCGAATCTTGATCGCATGGCCTTGGAAGGAGCGAGACTCGATAGTTTCTACTCCAGCGCAAACGTCTGTACTGCAGCTAGAGGGGGCCTCCTAACGGGTCGTTATCCTATTCGTCTGGATCTAGTAAGCGATGTTGCACGACCCACCAATGACGTTCACCTTGCCTCGGAGGAGATCAGCCTCGCCGAAGCTTTAAAGCCACTCGGCTATCAGAGCGCGTTGTTTGGCAAGTGGCATCTAGGCAGTCGAATGGAGTGGTCACCACTCACTCAGGGTTTCGATGAATACTTTGGAGTACTGCATAGCAACGACATGACGCCTCTGGAACTCTATCGTCAAGATCAGATGATCGAGAATCCGGTTAATCAGAACACATTGACCCAACGCTACACGGATGAGGCGATTCGTTTTATCGAAGACAACCAAGACGATCCGTTCTTCCTCTATATGCCGCATACATTTCCGCATGTGCCTCTATATGTGTCGAATCAATTCAGCGGTCAGTCCGATGCTGGTCTGTACGGTGATGTGGTAGAGACCATCGACTGGAGTGTGGGTGAAGTATTGGCCACATTGGAAAGGCTAGGTCTGGAAGAGAACACGATCGTTATTTTCACCTCGGACAATGGGCCGTGGTTCGAGGGAAGCCCCGGACCATTTCGTGATCGTAAAGGCAGCTCCTGGGAAGGTGGGCAACGTGTTCCCTTTATCGCAAAGTGGCCCGGTACGATTCCGGGCGGATTAGTATCGAACGAGCCGGCAATGAATATCGATATCTTCCCAACGCTAGTGAAGCTCGCTGGTGGCGACTTGCCTACGGATCGTCCAATTGACGGGAAAGATATCTTACCGATGCTAACCGATGGTGCAACTTCACCTCACGAGGTGCTTTATTTGTTCGATAGGGATCGAATCGCCGGTGTGCGCAGTGGCCAATGGAAGCTTGTAGTTGAGTCACAGTACAGGGCCGCATTGCCCAGCTTCGATAATCCAGATTCCTATTACGGCCCCAATGGATTGTTGTTCGATGTGCAGCGTGATCCGTCGGAGACTTACAGCTTCACGCGCGAATTTCCGGAAGTTGTCGAGCAGATGCGCGTGCTTCTTATTGAAGGACAAAAGGAATATGGCAGTACCGTGTTGGAAAGCATGTGGAACCGCCCTAAAAATCAATAGTAGTATGAGTGGAAATTTGGAATGGTAGCCTAGAGAAGAATAAGAAGCTCAGATGTCAGACGAAAATAATAAATCGCTTACATTGTCGGTTAAGAACCTGCGCAAGTCTTTCGGTCCCGTCGAAGTCTTGCACGGCATCGATCTGACGCTTCGCGGCGGAGAGGTGCACGCGATACTCGGCGAGAACGGTGCCGGGAAGTCTACGTTAGTTAAAATCCTTTCCGGTTTTGAGCCGCTCACTGATGGTGAATTGCACATTAGCGACGGCAGCGGAAGTTCGGAGCGAATTACCCTCTGGAATAATGCAATCGCCGAGCAGGCAGGCGTTGTCCTAATTCATCAGGAATTTAATCTCGCTGAGCAACTCACCGTGGCGGAGAATATATTTCTCGGCAACGAAATTACGGCCCGTCATTTTCTCGACAAGAAAACAATGCAGACTAAGGCGCAGGGATATTTAGACATTCTGCGCAGTGATATAGACACCGGCGCCTCTGTCGATCAGCTTCCTGTCTCTGCAAAGCAAATGGTGGAGATCGCGAAGGCCCAGGCGAAAAATGCTCGTGTACTTGTCCTCGACGAACCCACTGCAGTACTCACGCAACAAGAAAGTCAGGTGCTGTTCGAACTCATCGACCGTTTTCGCCAAGATGGTGTGGCAATCGTTTTCATCTCACACAAGTTGGATGAGATAGAGCAGATTGCGGATGTGATCACAGTTCTTCGCGATGGCGAGTTAGTGGGCAGCTACCCAGCTGCGCAGTTGAGCAAGGACGACATGGCGCGACTGATGGTGGGTAGAGAGCTAAGCTCTCTCTTTCCAGAGATGCCCAAGGTTCCAAACGAAGCAGAAGTAGTTCTTCGAGTTAGTGATTTGCTGCTACAAGGCAATTCAACTTCCACTAGTTTCGAGTTGAGAAGGGGGGAGGTGCTCGGCTTCTCTGGGCTTGTTGGCTCCGGCCGGACGGCGTTGATGGAAACTGTGCTTGGATTGAGAAGGTCTGCGAAGGGAAACGCAGGAAGTGTCGAGCTACGTGGCGAGCGTGTTGATTTCAAGCAACTCAGTGCTGCGCGTAATAAAGGCGTCGCCTATCTCACGAAAGATCGTAAAGGAAGCGGGCTGCTCTTAGATAAAGGACTAGTCTTCAACTTCTCACTATTTTCCTTGCACAAGGTATCAAGTCTGCTGATCGACACAAAACGAGAAGAAGTCGCCTTCGAGAAGGCCATCAAAACATTCGATATCCGTATGAAGGATAGGTCGATCGCGGCGGGAAACCTCTCCGGTGGAAATCAGCAAAAACTATTGCTAGCAAAAATTCTCGAGGCCGAGCCAAGCATCATCATAATAGACGAGCCCACTCGCGGTATAGATATTGGAACGAAGAGCCAGATCTACTACTTTATTGCTGAACTGATTGCGTCAGGACATTCGTTGATACTCATCTCTTCGGACATAACTGAAATCATTGGTCTTTCACACCGCGTGGCCGTGATGTATCACGGGCAGATAAGTGGTGTGCTAGAGGGTGACGAGATCGAGGAGATTGAGATCATGCGCTATGCCGCAGGCCTGAAGAACAAACATTTAGAACAAAGTGGAACATCCAATGCCAAAGCTTGATTTGAAAACAGCCGGACCCTTTATTGCCCTCATTGTAGTTTTTATCATCGGCGTGCTAGTAAACGATGCGTTTCTAAGCTCAGGTAATCTCAGCAATATTCTGGCGCGTAGCTCTTTTATTGGCATCGTTGCCATCGGCGCGACTTTCGTAATTACGGCGGGAGGCATCGATCTCTCCGTCGGCTCGATGGCCGCGTTTATTTCCGGTTGCATGATCCTGTTGATGAATGCCCTGATGGACACAATCGATTCGATGGTGGCCATTATCATTCTGGCAATCATCGCATCGCTGGGTATTGGTGCTGTTGCAGGCCTGATCAATGGCCTACTTACCACCAAAGCGAAGATTGAAGCCTTTATTGTCACGCTTGGTACTATGGGAATTTATCGCTCATTGGTCACTTATATGGCCGATGGAGGCACGCTGTCGCTCAACTTTACGATCGGCGATGTGTATTCGGAGGTCTATTACGGTGTGTTTCTTGGCCTGCCCTATCCTGTCTGGGTTTTTCTAGCAGTGGCGGTGATCGGCTATGTGCTCTTGAATATGACAGTGTTCGGCAGGCACTGTTTCGCAGTAGGTTCGAACGAGAGCGTTGCGCGCTACTCAGCCATTAATGTAGATCGCGTGAAGACAGCGACCTATATGCTGCAGGGAGTCTGCGTCTCTATCGCTACTATCATTTATGTGCCGCGCCTAGGTTCGGCGTCGGGACAGACCGGCATACTCTGGGAACTCGAGGCAATAGCGGCCGTCATTATCGGCGGTACTGTGCTGAAGGGCGGCTACGGGCGCATCTGGGGTACGGTTGTAGGGGCCTTAATACTGACGCTTATTGGCAATATTTTGAATCTGACTGATGCCGTAAGTAACTACCTGAATGGGGCGGTTCAAGGCATAATAGTGATCGTTGCGGTCTATCTACAGCGCGGTGCCTGGCGCCGGGATTAAGCCCTTAAATAATAATACGAGCAGGAGACTAAGATTGAATATCAAGACACCTTCAACACCTCGCGGTTTTAGCCGACGTAAGTTTCTTTGCTCCTCGGCGATCGTGAGTGCTGCCGCTTCTCTACCGTTGTCTGCGTTAGCGCAATCTCGCCGAGTAGAAAATGTAGGGCTGCAGCTCTATACATTGCGTAATGAAATGTCCCTAGACTTTGAAGGCACGCTCGCTAAAGTCGCGGATCTGGGTTTCAAGGAAATGGAATTTGCAGGATATTTTGGCAGATCTGCCAGCGAAGTGAGACAAATACTCGATCAGAACGGCATGACGTCCCCGGCTGCGCATATTCAGTTGCAGGCGCTGCGAGACGATCTCGAAGGAGAGGTTGAAAGAGCCGCTATTTTGGGACAGAAGTTCATAGTGGTCCCTATACTGCCTGCAAGCCAGCGTAGCATTTCTGAGTATCAACGCACTGCCGACTACCTTAATCGCGCTGGTGAGGTCTGTAAAAAAGTGGGTATCAAGATGGGTTACCACAATCATGCCTTTGAATTCGAAGTAACCGATGGCCAGATTCCCTACGATATCTTGCTCGACGAGACCGAGGCAGACTTAGTCGATATGGAACTAGACTTATATTGGATTCGCAGTGCAGGTGTCGACCCAGTTTCCTATTTTGAAAGTCATCCAGGGCGATTCAGCATGTTGCATGTAAAAGACATGGATGAGTTTGGCCGGATGGTAGATGTTGGGAGCGGGGAAATAAATTTTGCGGAAATATTCAGTCATGCAAAAACTGCAGGGTTCAAACATTTCTTTGTCGAACACGATAGACCAGGCAATGGAATGGCCTCGGTAGCGGTTAGTCTCTACACAGTGCGAAATATCGTTTTTTAAATGCGGTTCATAATCGGTTGAATAAGAAAGGCTAAGAAAAAGGCAGGAAAATGAAAACAAGACGAGAAGTATTGCGGGGTTTGATTGTGTCGATCGGCGGCGCAACCGCCCTAACAGCATGTGGCGGAGTCGCTAATGTGTTATCGACGCGGCCTGGATCGGCACCGCGCTTCTATACTAGTGCGGAATATGCGCTAGTGACACGTATTAGCGACCTGATTATTCCGCGCACCGAAACTCCCGGCGCAGTGGATGCGAATGTTCCAGGTTATATGGATGGTCTAATGACTGACTGGGCAAATAGTGAAACGAAGAATACTCATCGCACAGCGCTACGTCAGATAAAGGGCGAGCTAGACGAGCGCGCTCGCGGGAACTTCCTAGATGCTAGTGACAGTGTGGCGGAGCAATCATTATCTGCATTCGATGCTGCAGCCTTTCTAGAAGATGGCGACGCAAGTGGCTACAAGCGCGTGAAGGGTTATGTGAGTCAGTCCTACTTCGCCACAGAAGATGGTGCTACCGAAGAATTGAAATGGGTGGCTGTGCCTGGCCGTTGGGATCCGAGTGTCGAGATCTAGAAGTAGCCGATACTTGATGAAATAGAATAACAGACTTAAAAACAGAATTAGATAGGGAGTGACCCGTGGCAGATTTTGATGCAATAGTAGTTGGCTCAGGAATGAGTGGAGGCATGTCAGCGAAGGAACTCACCGAGCGTGGATTGAAAGTTTTGGTGCTCGAACGCGGACCTGAAATTATTCCAGAGCGAGATTACGTCGATAATCTAGCTCCCTGGGAGAGTCCGAATCTGGACAACGTGGCGCAGGATGAGATTGCCGAACGTTATCCTAAACAGTACGGCGGTGTTGCTTACGCGATCAAGGAATCTAACAAAAATTTCTGGGTGCGCGATGACGAACATCCCTATGAAGAAGCCGAGGGCACCAGCTACGATTGGTTGCGTGGTTACCATACCGGTGGTCGTTCTATCATGTGGTCGCGTCAAGTCTATCGCCTAAGCAATCTAGATTTTAATGCGAATAAGACCGACGGTTACGGAATAGATTGGCCGATTCGCTACGAAGAATTAGAGCCATGGTATGAGAAGGTGGAAACCTTCATTGGCATAGCGGGCAGCGCCGAAGGCCTGCCGCAGTTGCCTGATAGTGTTTTTCAGCCTGCGTTCGAGTTAACCGATGCCGAGAAAGCACTCAAAGCTAAAGTGGAGACGACGTTTCCAGAACGAAATATTATTGCTGCGCGAATCGCGCACCTCACCGATGCGACGCAAGAGCAGCAATCATTAGGTAGGTCGAATTGTCAGGTCCGTAACCGTTGTCACTTCGGTTGTTCTTTCAAGGCCTACTTCTCATCCTTGAACGCGACACTGCCGGCTGCTGAGAGAACTGGCAATCTTACGATGGTGCATAATGCGATCGTGAGTTCGATTGAATACGATGCCGAGACTAATAGAGTAACTGGCGTGCGTATCGTCGATGCAGAAACAAATGAGAAACGTTTTTATACGTCGAAGGTGATTTTCTTGAATGCCTCTACGATTGCCTCGGCCATGATTCTATTGCAATCGAAGTCTGTGGCTTTCCCAACAGGGTTAGTGAATCGTTCCGATCAAGTTGGAAGAAACTTGATGGACCATGTGAGCGGTGCAGGTGCGGCTGGCTTGATAAGTGGCTTCGATAATCAGAAAGTTTTCGGTCGCAGGCCTAGTGGCGGTATCTATATCCCTCGTTATGCGAACCTCAATGGTCAAGATAAGCCTTATCTTCGTGGCTTTGGTTTTCAAGGTGGCTCAAGCCCGTTAGGTAATGCGGGCGGGCAGATTGCCGGTATCGGTCGCGGTTTCAAAGAGGCGCATAAGAACCCTGGCCCTTGGCGAGTCAACATTGGCGCGTTCGGTGAGCAACTGCCGAATCCAGAGAACCGAGTTACGCTGCATAGCTCGAAGCGCGATCGCTGGGGCAATCCGCTAGCGCTGTTCCATGTAACTTATAGTGATAACGAACACACTATGCTTGCTGAGGCGAGCAAAGATGCTGTTGCGATGTTAGAGGCGGCCGGCTGCACGGACATCACTGCGAACGATGTTAGCCTGACGAAACCGGGAAATAGAATTCATGAGATGGGTAGCGCACGCATGGGCCACGACCCGGCGGACTCTGTGCTCAATAGCTGGTGTCAGGCGCACGATGTGCCGAATCTGTTCGTAACCGATGGTTCGTTCATGACATCGTCGGCCTGTCAAAATCCTTCGCTGACTTATATGGCGTTCAGTGCCAGAGCGGCACACTATGCAGCAGACTTAATCGCCGACGGAACTCTTTAGAAGAGAACTGGTTTGAAGACTATTAGTTAGAGCAGAACTAACAAGCTTCTAGTGAGTAAGAGGAAGAAGATCTATTCTTCTAAACTCGGTTGGATGACTTTCTGCCTGCAGTGAGATGTAACCACCGCTCACGGCAACTGGCTGACCCTGCTTGATTAAATTCTGTGCATCGGGATCGCCTTCATCCAGTTGCGTCTTCGAATACTCGAAAACCATTTCGCCATTCACGGTATGCCGAATCACTTCATCGCCACGCACCTCAATCTCGAGTGTTACCCATTGGTCACCGTGATAGGTGGCCGAGCTCGAGTCGATGCAGTGCTGGGTAACTAGTTCGCCATCTCTTACGTAGTGCGTGCCGGGTGAGCAGACGTTTGCTGTTGCTCGCTCATCGCTGCCGTTACCGCCGAGTAACTGCACTTCGATCGAGGCAGGAAATTCTTGGTCCAACGTCATGGATTGTGGAGACTGGCCGTGCAACATGACACCGTTATTACGGAAGGCCCAGCCAGGGCCGTTGTTCACCTGATCGCCTACGAAACGGTACTCCACTAGCAATCTGTAATGGGAGAAGCTCTTGTCATAGAAAATGTGACCGAATTCGCCATCAAAATCAGGCCAGTTGTCATAGGAAACTTTAAACACGCCATCCTCTGCTCGAAACGTATCGCGATAGTTTACGCCTAGCTCATGGCCGGTGAACTTTGGAATCCAGTTGCTCAGATCCTCGCCATTAAACAGACTAATCCATTGTTCGGAATCGCTCTGAGTATAAGCCGCGCTAGGAAGTAGGATTGTCAGTAGTGCTAGAAGTTTTCTTGTCGCTATTCGATTCATTCAGATGTGCCATTGACTGTTTGATTAAAATCTACTTTTAGATCCCACAACTCAGGGCATGTATAGGCGCTAAAACATTCCAGATCGGCAATGATCTGAAAGCCATCGGATCCATTCGCGACTCTACTAACGATGACACCAATACCACTCTGGCTGATGATGTTGCTATTGGCGTTAATGCGCGTGTTACTCTCGCCGTGAATATTGAAGTCAGAATTCTGCTGCGTCCATGTTCTAGCGATGGCCCACTTACGCTCGCATTCGGCATCGCCTGAGCAGCTGGGAATCGTTCTGGCGTACTCGTCCATCCGTGCTTGAGTCTCTGGACTAACGGCGCAGGAGGCAAGTAATAAAACAGCTAGTGTAGGTAAAATAGCCCAGTGGTAGCGCAGAGCTCGAAGACTTATCCTTTTCATATGATTACTCGCTTACGTTTAGTTTGTTGGTCCAAAATATGTCGATATTGCCAAGACTGTTGTCATCGCGCGTGGAGAACCAAGTAATTGTATTATCACCCGGCGGAAAGGCGGGGCACATATCGGCGCCTGCCGTATTCACCTGTGATCCAAGGTTTCTAGCTTCCGCCCAGGTATTTTCGCCTTGCGTCATCGCGCCGTAGATATCGGTGCCGCCATAGCCGCCAGGTCGAGACGAGGTGAAATACACCATGCCGTCCTTGTCTTGGGAGAAATGGAATTCTTCGGCTGCGGTGTTGATATTTGGCCCCTGATTAACGGGCTCCTGCCAACCACCATTGCCGTCTGGCTTCGAGCAATAGATGTCGGATCCACCGTAGCCGCCTTCACGCATTGACGCGAAGCAGAGTGTTTCGCCGTCTTGGAGAATAGCAGGGCAATGCTCGTTGCCAACGTTAGTGCTGACCGGAAAGCCTATCAACTCTGGCGTGCTCCACTGTCCATTGACCTTGCGAGTGATGAAAAGATCATTCGCATTATGGGGGCTAGTAGTGGCGAGACGATCAGACTTGAAGTAGATGGTATTGCCGTCGGCAGTTATCCATGGCTCGCGATCATCGCCGGCGCGCAGGGGGTCGGCATCGGTTGCCGGTGGTGCATTGATCGGTATGCCCATATTAACTGGAGTATTCCAGCTTCCAGTCTCGGCATTGAAGGTGGCGATATAGAGGTCTTTTGGATCACCCGGAGCTACAGCCATATCCTGTCTCGCGCTGCAGTAGACCATCGTACCGTCGGCGGCGAAGGAAAGTTCTCCCTCGGCCCACATGGTGTTGATAGGTGCGCCGAAGTTATGAACGGCGAGATCGACCCATTCAGGGTCTTGCGCAGAGCTATTGAGGGATACGCTTAGGCCAGCAATCACCAACAGGCTCTTTACCAGTGTTTGTAATCTATTTTTCATGACTAGCTCCTGCTTCTAGACAACTGGGGTTAACCTATCGAGTAAACTCGAAGGGCAGGCTGCCTTGGTGTTTTTAGGCAGAATACCACAAAATCTGCCTTCGCAGTCGCCAGTTAGTTAGGCAGATTCATTACCTAAAAGGTAATTGAATACAGGCCGCTATTTGGCGAGACTAGGCTCTACAATCGATAGAGACGTACTAGGAGAATATAATAAACTTAAAGACCATTTATCTGATACTCGCCATCCTAGGTGCAGTCATACTGATAGCCTTCTTCGCGAATTTTGCGTCCGAGACTGGTTTAGATCTGTTTCAGCACTGTTTGTGAATGGTGCGGTGGGCGGATTCACCGCAGATCTTTTGATTAGCTCGTTTGTGTTTTGGGTCGCTATGTTTTCTAATAGCGAGGACGGATCTAAACCTTGGGCATTCATCGTACTTAACCTTTGTATTGGTCTGTCATGTGCGCTTCCCGCCTATCTCTGGGCGTGGACTCGAGCTACTAGTGAAATAAGTGAGGCGAGATGAAGACTGTAACTATTGAAGAGGAACTGGCTTACCCCCTAGAAGAAGTCTGGGCGATATTCGCCGACGTGACGCGTTCCGATTGGGTCCCAGCCGTAGACTCGATCACACAAGAGGATGGAGTTCGTTCATTCACGATGGAGGGCATCGGTGAGGTTCAGGAAAAAATTCTCACCTTGGATAATGAAAATCACTGCCTGCAGTATTCTGCGATCAAGACACCCACGCCGCTGGAGCATCATCTGGCTACGATAAAATTGTCTGCGAGCGAGAAGGGTTGTCATTTCTCCTGGCTAACGGAAATTGCACCCGATCAGTTTTCTCCTGCTATAGAACACGGCATGAGCGTTTCCTTCGAGGGATTGAAGGCTGTATTGGCAAACGGCTCTGCGTAGCGCTTTGACACGTTAGCACCAAGAATCGATTAGTTTCGAACGGATTCAATCCAGCTGTCTACTTCTGCTTCGAGCACGGCCATCGGCAGTTGGCCCGAACCTATCACGGTGTCGTGAAAGTCTCTGATATCAAAGTCATCACCAAGCTTGGTCTCCGCCGTCGCCCGCACTTCTTGAATCTTCAGCATACCTATCTTGTAGGCGGTGGCCTGGCCAGGGTTGTTGAAATAGCGGCGAATCTCCGAACGTACCGAAGGCTCGGGTCGCGCCGAATTGTGCAGGGCATAATCCACGGCCTGTTCTTGAGTCCACTGCTCGGCATGGATGCCGGTATCGACGACTAGCCGTACAGCTCGCCAGATCTCACCGGAGAGTCGACCAAATTCGGCATAGGGATCGTTGTAGAACCCCATCTCTTTGCCTAAGTACTCCGCGTATAATCCCCAGCCCTCACTGAATGCGGTATAGCCCTTAGCAGTTCTGAATCGTGGGATATTCTCTAGCTCTTGTTGAATGGATATCTGCATATGATGGCCAGGCACGCCTTCATGATAGGCAAGGTTCTCTAGTCTGAAGATAGAAGCGGCGCGCATATCGATAAGATGCACATAAAATGTACCTGGTCTGGAGCCATCCTTCGTGCCTCTTGCATAGTGTGCGGCACCACCGGCTGATTCGCGGAACGCCTCTACTCGTCTAACTTGTAAGCCAGCTTTAGGCAGGATGCCAAAGTAGTTAGGGAGTTGCTCGACCATGTCCGCTAGCAAATCATCGGCGAGGCTAAGGTAGTTGCTGCGACCTTCATCGGTAGAGGGAAAGTAGAACTGATCGTCTTCGCGCATGTACGTGAAGAAGTCTTGCAGTGCGCCTTCAAAACCTACCTGCCGTTTTATCTGTTCCATCTGAGCTTGAATTCGCGCAACTTCAGAGATTCCAATCTCATGAATCTCATCTGCCGTGAGTGGCAGCGTGGTCATGCTTGCAAGGCGGGAATTGTAGTAGGCCTCGCCGTTAGGAAGAGACCAGACACCTTTCGCTATATCGGATACATTCTCGAAATCGGCTTCTAGCCAATCCACGATTTCATCCAGCGCAGGCTTGAAGCGAGTCAATAGTGCGCCTCGTGATTCTTCGCTAAACAAATCAGCCTGAGATTGATCAATCTCTCCTGATTCTAGCAAGCTCACTATCTTCGCTGTGATGTCTGTCCACAGCGCGGAATCTTCCTGATCATCGAACGGCGCACCAGCAGTTACTCTTCGTGCCTCGCTGATCGCGCGTTGGTAGTCGAAGTGAGGTGGGCGAATGCCATCGGCGAGGGCCAGTTTAGCGCGATCCAAATATTGTAGAAGATAGCGCTGTGATTGGTTCAGCCTGGAGATGTAGTCGGTCATATCACTTGCATCGTCTACATCCTGATAGTTGATCAGGTTGTTCGCTAGTGTTGACTGTGGCCCATTACGACCGAAGATATAGCGATGGCGACGAAAAGGTTTGCTGCGCTGCGCATCGATCAGCGTGTATTCCCATAGATCCCAGGAGAGCTGTCCCTGTTTGTCTAACTGCCCACGGTCGAAACTGCTGCGCATTTCTGCGACGCTGGCACGGCGCCACTCTAACCGGGTGTCCAGAGCGGCTTCGGAGACGTCGTCTAGCTCACCGTGCGCACTCTTGTCACCCTGACGAGTCTTGAGAAGAGGAGAGAAATCTACTTCCTCGGCATATTCTTCATCCAGCCACTGAATAAAGCGCTGCGATTCTCTGGCAGTCACCTGTTCAACGGCGGCCAAACTATTTGCTTCGTTTTGCTGCGAGTTCGAGTTGCCGGCATTGTTGTCGCCGCAACTAACGAGGGCCGTTATCAATACAAATAGAAGAGCGCGCATGATCCGTTCATCCTTAGTTAATTAGTTAAAAGAATAAGAGTTGGGCGGCTTAAGTCTATCGTTGGGTGTTCCGGAGCCGCTTTCTTCCTAGCGCCTAGTCATCGCTGACTAGAAAATATCCT
>Ga0308018_10000299_pt1 | contig 26017 bp, 22 predicted proteins | sample Neamet282_FD_203130 | JGI IMG/M metagenome (GOLD analysis project Ga0308018, IMG submission 203130) | Marine microbial communities from water near the shore, Antarctic Ocean - #282 | ecosystem: Environmental > Aquatic > Marine > Unclassified | place: Southern Ocean | collected 2014-10-01
CGTATCATAGTGTTTAAATGGCTACAATTAACAATCCGTATAGTCATTAGCTATGCAACGGTTAGACATTTCCTGTGCCTCAGCTATTTGAGAGAGTGTCATTATCTTCGAGTGTCTGAATACTACGATAATGCAACTTGTAATCTGTTACATCTACGGACTAACCCAACCCCCTCCAACATCAAGAATAGCACCGGTGGTGTAGGATGATTTATCCGACAACAAGAACATGGCGCTGTTGGCTATCTCGCTCACTTCAGCTGGGCGGCCGAGCGGAACCTGCAACAAGACCCAATCTAGCCATTCTGGGTGTTGCTTGGCATACTCCACGCTAATTTCGGTCATAGTAATGCCAGGGCGTAGGCAATTTACGCGGATTCCTTGATCTGCTTGTTCCTTGCCCAGGCCAATGGTGAAAGTATCAATCGCAGCTTTGGAAGCGGCATAGTCAACATAAGTGAAAGGTCCGCCATGCTTTGAAGCGGCGGATGATATGTTCACAATAGCGCCACCATTGCCACCGTACCGTTTTGCCATGCGTTTGATGGCGTGTTTGGCGCAAATAAAAGCGCCCAGTGTATTTACCTCAAACATCTTTTTCGACAGAGCAATATCCATTTCATCAACCCTGGTACCACTGCCATTGATGCCGGCGTTGTTAACCAGACCGGTAATGGGTCCAAGTTCTAGGTCAATCCTTTCGAATAGGGTAATAACTTCATCTTCGTTAGCAACATTGGCCTGCAAGGCGATGGCGATGCCACCCTTGTCGCGAATCTGCGCCACAACCTGATCGGCCTCGTCGGCTGAGCTCGAATAATTGAGGCAAACTTTCCAACCTTCTTCTGCCGCCTGTCTGCATATTTCTGCACCAATTCCTCGACTGCTGCCGGTTACTAGCAATACTTTCATATAGTCCTCAATAGTTTCTGAAGTGATTAAAATGATCCGTAAGCACCTTTTAGTAACGGATTGGCGTCTCTAGACAGAGCTAGTTTATCAGAGAGGATGCGCAGCGTGGAATGAAAGTCTCCGCGCTCGATTTGAATCCATTGCAGCCAGCGTTTACCATCAACTGTGAGGTCAGTGCGCCCATGTAGTACTCGGTGATTATCGAATATAGCGATATCTCCTGGTTGCAGTGTTAAATTCACGGCCAAGGTTTCATCTTCGGATTGTTTCAGTAGATATTGAAGACCACGATAATAACCCCCTATCTGCTCGGGTGGAATCGAAAGCGGAGCGGCAACCCGGTCGTTAATACGAACGCCACAGATGTTGCCAAACTCGTCAACGCTTAAAATTGGGAACTTGGCTATGAGATCAACTTCTCCTGCAAAGTGTCGACGAAATACCTGTGCGTAATCACACAGCGCAGAAAATCCTTCGGCATCATGGTTACGCAGGCGATCGGCTATCTCAAATCCATCCATGAAGGTCGAAGACCCAGTGCCGGTCTGATCGTTGGAAATGCAATGAAACAACAAGATGCCCGGCGGCGATGCTCGGTAGGGTTCATCTGTATGCAATTTAAGTGCTTTGACGTCATTGCCAATGCTACGCCGCCCTGGGTCGAATATCAGATCCTGAACCCGGCCAAAATTGGATTCCTGAGGAAAACCAATACGCAATCCTAGTGACTCGACAATACCTGGCTCGACAGGAGCATTGCGAACAAAACAAAGCCCATAATCACGTACCTGCTGCAATAGTTCGAGGAATTTTTTGTCGCTTGAAGTAATATCGGCATATTCGAAAATCGGTGGATTTTGACGGAAACTGTCATCCCAGATAATCGGTTTAAAGGCTTTGACTCGACGCACCTGATCCTGATAGTCATGTTCGCGCAACCATGCTGATTCATAACACGACTCGTGGCCATCCTGCCAGGTGATCAACAAGTTTGAAGCATCGGTATCAAGAGACTCAGGTTTGCAGTTGAGATCGATAGAAGTTAGGCGCAGTGCTCGGTAGCCAATCGCTGGATCACCACATTCTTTACAAGTGCAGTTATCGCGTAACCAAATTGGATGAAATACACTGCGTTTAGCATCGTCCCAGTCCAAATAAACCAGTCCATCATTGTCTAAACAGGAGGACTTAATCATTAGCTGCTTATCACTCATATGACACCTTTCGTTTAATCATGGCATCAAAAGATGTTAGCGGCTTTTCTTAAATTTGACTAGTTTTTAAATAACATGGAATTATGCAAAAACACCAACTAGTGTGCGCCCCACCCTAATTTGAAAAAATGACCTTTAAGAACCGCTATAATCTCGTCTATAAGCTGCTGAACAGCTAACCTATACTACTTAACAGACCATTCCACATTAGAGTACATTATATAGTTACCAACATGGCATGATAGAAATAATAAGAGCAAGGTCTGAGTCTGCTAACAGGCATACATCAGACTCTAATTAAAGCAGACTTATCTAAAAGTCTTTTTCATGACGGAGCATAGTTCGATTTCCAATGCTCTTTAATTACACTTTAGCCGCACATTAACTAAGAGCTACTAGGTTCCAAACATTGGCCACAGATGGTAATCCGGTGCATCAGACGTTGTTCACCATCATAGTCATTCAGCGCACAGTGCTGGGTCGCACGATTATCCCATATTGCCACAGAACCTTGCGTCCATTTAAAGCGACACGTAAATTCATTTTTGTAAGCATGTGAATACAAATAATCTAATAGTGGCTGCGACTCTTCCTTGCTCCACCCTTCGAACTTAACTGTGAACTCCCCATTGACATAAAGCGCCGGCTTTCCAGATAGTGGGTGCTTGATTATCACAGGGTGGATCGCATCTTGAGTGGCCTGTGTGGCATTACTTAGCCTGCCTTCCACATCTTCCAAACCGGCATAGGCTGCCTCACCAAAGGCATGGCGACTAGAGTGCTCAGCACGCATTCGATGTAGGGTGTTTTTCATGCCGTCAGACAAATGCTCGTAGGCTGCATACATACTTGAAAACAATGTATCACCACCCAACTTGGGAACCGTACGGGCATATAAAATTGACCCCATTGCAGGGAGTTGATCATAACTATGGTCCGTATGCCAAGATGAGCCAATGTTTGATGTTTGATGGGCTTCTTTACGCACTTCCGCGATAACTGGGTGACTCTCCACTGCTTGGAAAAAACGATTAACACTTATTTCGCCCCAACGCTCAGAAAAACTAATATGCTGATCAGGTGTTATATTTTGATTGCGCATAAAAATGACCCCGTGGGTCACAAATGCCTGCCTAACTTCCAAAAACTGATGTTCGCTTAAACCCTCTGCGATTTCTACACCACTTACTTCGGCACCTACAAAGCGGCCTAAAGGTGTCACTGTGATTGTTTTGTATTGTGTTGCCATAGTAATCAGACTGGGAATGGTGGAAATTATTATTAGATTACATTTTGACGAAAATGTCACCAAAAATGCTGAGACCAATCTACTGTTAGCAGGCCCAGGGTGAAAAGCAATACCATAAGAAGCCAACATAAAGGATTGCATTTGCACCATAGGCGAACACAAAAAAAGCTAACACAGTCGCGCGAACTTCTTGTTTGTGGAGTCCTTTTGCCGACTTCCAGGTAGCCGCTAGTGGGCCACAACTGAGTTCCTATAGCTCAGCTTCTCTGAAGTACGGTTGCACAGCACTCATCTTGTAAGAAGTCGATTAAGGCATTTAGATGAGGGTATTGTGCAATACAGTTCAGTACTCGCCCCTCACGCTCTTGTTTAACTAACCCCACTGACGTTAGCTTAGCTATATGGTGAGATAAGGTTGAATTGGGCACTTGTAAGTCTTCTTGCAAACGGCCGACGGGCAGTCCGTCATGGCCAGCTTTAACCAGAAGCGTGAAAATACCCAGCCGTGTAGGGTGACCGAGCTCTTTAAAGGCGTTAGCTGCTTGTGTAATTTCCATATTTCTATGATAACAGAAATATGTTGACCCATAGCGTGAAATTCTATATATTTCTATTATTCTAGAAATATAGATAAAAGAGTAATGACTGCATTAACCCAACAATCTCTGCAAGATGTGCTGTACATGTTTACCTACTTGCTGGTGGAACTCACCATGCTATTTATCGCCATCAGTTATTTGGTAGGTGTGATACAGCTATACATTCCGCCAGAAAGAATTAGAAACTTACTGAGTTCAAGACATGGTAAAGGTTACGTCATAGCTGCCTTTATGGGAGCCATCACGCCTTTTTGCTCTTGCTCTACCATTCCATTCTTAAAAGGACTCATTAGGGCCAATGCAGGTTTTGGCCCGATGATGGTTTTCTTATTCTCCAGTCCACTTCTGAACCCCATTTTAATCGTTTTATTTGCCGTTACATTTGGCTTCAAGATTGCTGCGATATATTTCACCATGTCCATGGGAATTTCTATCGTAGCAGGCATAGCCTTAGAAAAATTTGGCTTTGAAAAGTATATTATTGTTCCAGAAGATGTTGAAGAAAAAAACAGTTGCCGCTCTGGCTCTAGCGTCACTCCAAACAAATGGAAAAAGCTGTGGGTAGAAGTGTGGAAGGATTTCAAGCAAGCCTTTCCCTATCTTTTAGTCGGTGTATCCCTAGGCGCTATAATTCATGGCTTTGTGCCCACAGACTTTATCGCCAACTATGCAGGAAGCGATAACCCATTGGCCATTCCTTTTGCTGCGGTGATTGGCATACCACTCTATACCCGCGCCATCGTTATGATCCCGCTAGCTGCAGCGTTTGTTGCTAAAGGCATGGGGATTGGAGCAGTAATGGCGTTTGTCATCGGCAGTGCCGGTGCCAGTATCCCAGAATTGATTCTGTTACGGTCGTTGTTTAAAACACAAATGATTGTCTCGTTTGTAGTCGTGGTACTGAGTATGGCGATCACTACAGGTTTTGTTTTTTCTTATCTTTTTTAAACCAGCGGACCGCTACACATATTCAAAGGTGAAATATGGAAAACTATTTACTATTTACTTTAATCGCAACCGTAACAATTTTGAGCCCTGGCCCTGGTGTTTTGTTAACGCTTACTAATTCTATTCGCTATGGATTTTTTGGTGCTATTGGGGGGATTGTAGGCATAGCCTTTGGAACGTTTATTGTTGCAGGGTTATCTGCAACCAGTGTTGGGGTTATTTTAGCAACGTCGGCTATGGCATTCATGGTAATGAAATATATTGGAGCTGCCTATCTGATTTATTTAGGCATAAAATTATGGCAATCTCCTGTCACTAAATTAGACACAAGCAGTAAAACAGTTGGAAATATTAAAGTTCAATTTCTTGAAGGCTTAACGATCCAGCTAACAAACCCTAAAGCAGTTTTCTTTTTTATGTCTATTTTTCCTCAATTTGTAGACTTCTCATCATCTCAATATGCCAGTCAATTTTTGATTTTAGTTGTGACTTATAGCAGCCTAAACCTGCTTATTCATTTTCTCTATGCTTATCTAGCAAGGTCTGCACGTAACTGGCTATCTACTGAAAAAGGTGGGCGTATGGTAAACCGTGCAGGTGGTGGAGTTTTTGTATTGTTTGGTATTGGACTAGCTTCTACAAGCAAATAAAAAACCAAGGCACTATGTTTATTCAGGCCTTATGTTCTAGTCCAGCCGCTGTTAAAAAGAAGGGACGAAACCCCTTACTCTAAAACAAGGCAACTCCACTAAGGGGTTCGGTAATAATGAGTGACATGATTATTTATGATATTTCTTTTCGAGCTTAATCAACGTCCAAATATTCTCTGACGGTATTATTAGTGTATGGCCCAGGACAATAAGCATCTGTCATAGCACCATCAGAGGGCATTTTTTGTTATTTAATGCATCATAGTATGTTCAGAGTGAGGGTTTTCACCTGACGCCATAGCCCAGTGATGAGGTTGATGGTGATTTCCATACGCCATAATTCCGATATAGCCCAATCCCCTTATCTTATCAACATCTAATAATTGATCAGTGGTAACTGAAATCGTAAAAGCACCATTATTGTTGGTGACCGTCATATCCCAGCCAGTCTCAATTTTCATTTGACTGGGATGTGCAGATAGTACTTGAATCATAGACTCCAATGCTCGATCTGTCGTAGGCGTTATAACGGCCATAAAGCCTAAATTAATAGGTTGTTGTTCCACAGTGACATTGAGTGTCATATCTTGCATTTCAACTAAATGCGACCTTAACGCTTCAATATTTACGACAGACCAATCAGTATCTGGATTTGCCTCAAGTAAAGCGATTGCCTCTTGTATTACAGCAAATGGATCTGTTCCGGCTTCAGTCAATACAGAATTAGAGTTTCTAGAAATTGTGTGGTTAGCTGAATTTATACTATGATTCATATCACTAGAATGTTCCATGCCACTCGTATGATTCATTGTTTTGTGCTTTTGTGACAAGATAACAATTATGATAGTTACTGCTGCAACAGCAATAGCTGAATATATAATTTTTTTATTCAACTTCATTTAATAGCTCCATAAGTTAAATTAGTAACTAAATTTTCATTTAATAAGTAGATTAATTATAGGAGATGCTGATTTAACAGATATATGATTCAAATCATATAGTTCTAAAATAATCCGCGTAGAATAGTAAGCCATGATTTATAGTGAGTTACAAAACGTTTTAAGCTCAAAGACCATCCATCTGAAAAATGGCCAGCATCTTTTTACTCAAGGTGATGCTGTTAAAAATATCTATTATGTAAAAAAAGGTCGAATTAAACTGGTACGTGACACCTTTGAGGGCACACCGATTTTAGTTCACGTAGCGTACGCAGAAGAAAGCATTGCCGAAGCCTCATTGTTTTCAACAAATTACCATTGCTCTGCGTTGGCAGGAACTAAAACAGAAGTTACCGTTTATTCTAAGAATGAATTGTTAAAGATCTTGCAAGAAAAGCCCGAATCAATGATGAGTTTATTGAGACAGCTTACTACTCAGGTGCGCGATTTAAGAATGCTTAATGAAATCAAGAGCATTTACAATGCGAAAGAGAAAGTTCTAACCTATTTGGCTGCTGAATTTCATAGAGATAATGAGTCAGATTTACCACTTAAAGATATTGCTCAGAAAATTGGTATGGCCCATGAAACTTTTTACCGTACATTAAAAGCGCTTGAAAGCGATGGCAAGATTAAACGGAATAAAAGTAAAATTAGCAAACTTACGCAGCCATCGCTTTGATGTTTTCAAACGGCAGTATGCAACTGCTCTTCGTTAGTTTTTTGGGGCGCCAGTACAATAATAACTCCAGCAACAACAATGAGTATAATTCCGATAGCACTTAAGTGATTGGGGATCATACCCCAAAATAGCCAGCTGAAAAGTCCAACCGAAATTAGATAAGCATATTCGAAAACTGCGGCATAGCTCGTTTGAGTTAATTGGTATGCGCGGGTCATTAAAGATAAAGCAGATGTGGCTAATGCTGCAATTATAAACATCCAAAGCCAAAATAAACCGTCAACACTTTGCCAACCCTTAAAAAGGAACGGAGCCTGTTCAACTAGATCAGCTGCAACAGGGAAAAGGGTTAACAATGTGGTAATTAAAAATCCACATAACCCTATACTCACTATAAAACTCATAAGAATGGCCAAAGAGCTCTCATCACGCAGATGACGGTAAGTGATTATTGAGCCTAATGCGTAGCATGCTCCGGCCATCATGGGCATTATCTGATAAAAGGAGAAGCCATCTGCACCTGGTTGTAAAACCAATAAGACGCCGCAGCTCCCCATAATAACCGCAACGATCCTGCGCCAGCCAATGCGTTCTTTGAAAAGAATTGCTGAAAAAATTAAAACAAAAATTGGTGAAGTGAAAAGGCCTGCACCTGCTTCTGCGATTGGCATCATTGGCATGACGCCAAAATAAAGAAGCATTGATGCAACCATAAAAAATGTTCTTATAAGTATTGGTTTCCAGTATTTAGGTATAACAGAAAGTCCAAATACTCGCCCAAGTCCGAAGACCATAAACATTGCAATCAGTGAGCGACTAAAATGGAACTGTCCCACGCCCACCTGATCAGACACAAGCATAGTTAGATTGTCGGAAAAACCAAAAATAGAGATTCCAAATACAAGTAGTATTGCTCCGCGGGTCGCGGGCGTGAATTTTTCTAACAACACAAATTACCTTTGTTAAAAATACCGAAACAAGATCGAAATTTAATACCCCTTACTAAACCTTACTAAAGACAGAGCCCCGTGGAAGTTGTTCAGGAAACCGGGAAAGGATAGCACCAATCGTCAAAATGACAACACCCCCAAGTTTGAAGTAAATCCAACAAATACGAAGTTGGTGATTCCGAACTACCCCTGATCAATAAAAGCAGACTTAAGTGGCTTGTTTAAATGGGCATAATGCTTTGTTTTGACTAACCCATAGGAACATATCTTCTGGTGGTTTTTTGCTAAATTTTCGAATATCTAATAATTAAAACTATTTTTTAAAAGCCAACTGATTTAAGCTCACCAGCAAACCTATATTCACGTTTAATTCAATTATAAATGTAACCCCTTTGATGGTTGATATTTCGACGCATCGGGTATTTAACCTAGTCTATCTGACTGTATAATCGGCAACCTAAGGAGATCCTCATGTCATTATTAAATTCTTTACCCGAAAATTCTGGAATCATTATTTGCGGGCATGGTAGTCGAGCCAAAATTGCTGAAGAAGAGTTCAGCCTGCTGGCTACTGGATTACGAGCTAGATTCCCCCAGTTAGAGGTTGAATATGGATTTTTGGAATATTCGTCACCCAATATTCACATGGCCTTGGATCGGTTGATCGCAAAGGGTATTACTAATATCTATGCTGTGCCCGGTATGCTGTTTTCAGCCACCCACGCGCAAAATGATATTCCATCAGTATTGATTACTTATATGCAGAAAAACCCTGCGCTTACGATCAAATATGGCCAAGAACTTGGTTTGCATGATGAAATGATCATGGCCTTTCAACATAGGATTATGGAAGCTATCGACCTAGTAGAAATGCCAGAACCTGGCGATTTATACGACACCATGCTGGTTGTTGTTGGTCGGGGTACATCTGTCTCGCAAGCCAATGCAGAGGTTTCAAAATTAACCCGCATTGTGGCAGAAAATATGGGTTTTGGTTGGTGTGAAACAGTTTACTCTGGAGTTACTTTTCCCTCGGTTGGGCGGGGTTTAGAAATGGCATTGAAACTTGGGTTTAAGAAAATAGTAGTGGCTCCATATTTTCTTTTTTCAGGGAAGTTAATTGGACGTATTCACTCCTATGTTGAGAAGGTTGCCGCTGAGCATCCCGACGTTAGTTTTCACGTCGCAGATTACCTGCGAGATCAATCTCATGTTATCAATACCTTTGTCGAGAGGTTTGAAGAAACAGTGTCTCAACCTGCGGTTAACAATGGCCTTATGGAAAAATTTCAATCCAGGTTAGCTGCTGGTGAAGTTACGGTTCATCATCATCATGCAGAGTTCCAACCTGATTCAGAAGCTCATTCACACAGCCATGACCATGACCATGGCCATAGTCATTCGCACCAAAAGGATGAAGGGCATAGCCATGCTGAGCATGGGCATACACATGAGCCGTATCGGCACATTGCTCATCCGCATGGGCCGAGAACAATGATTGATGAAAATGTTTGTTGTTGTTTTATGGGTCAGTTCCCTCAATCTGTGGTTGATGAGGAACGTGCGCTTAGGTTGGCATCAGGTAAGCCAGTCGTTGACCAAATCCCTCAGTGCAAGGTGCAAGGTTAAATAGCGACCGTATAATAGAGATAATTGTTGGTGGTGCGCAGTGGAAAGAGTGGCTGTGCACTTAGTTAAGCCACCCTAAAAATGAGCTGAGTGGCCCTTAGTAAATGACTCCAAGACTACTAGAATAAAACACCTTCTCCGCAATCCTTATGCCCACTGGTCAAGCAAAGGTTAGATATATCTTGGGCGAGCCTTATTAATCGCTAGTCATTTCCCTAGCGATATGTTTTGTAAGCGCGATGCTATTCTCGTCGCCACTGGCGGAGGCTAGGCTGGACCACGCATGCGCTCGTTCAAGGTCTATTAAAACTCCGTCCCCATCTTGGTACATGTAACCCAGTGCGTATTGGGCAGGTACATCACCTTGATTAGCCGCTAAGGTAAACCATTGGGTAGCTGTCATATCGTTCTCAAGCACGCCAAGACCTTTAGCATATCTCTGTCCAAGTTCATATTGAGCTAAAGCGTCACCCTGCTTTGCTAAATGATTCAACTCTGACAAAGCCGTTTCATAATCGCCTGATCGCGCCGCATCAAGACCCTTATTGAAATCTGTAGCAGACGCCACTCCATTACCCAATAGTAAAGACAGTGTTAATGTGAATAGTGCTGTTTTAGTGCTCATGCTAATACCCTTTGAATTTGCGTATGGGTATAAATACCCATACGGCATATATTAGCCCAATGAATAAATAATGGCAAATTTTGTTATAGGTATATATCTTTTAAGTCTAAGGGGTCGTTAATTTGTGTTTTTTTGTGCAGGATCTTTAGATCCTTGTGATACCGGCTGGAATGGATGTGGATTAATTAACAGGCTCTTTAAATGAGCCTTAGGCAGCGTGGCCTGCACATTAAATTGCGCGTAGGCTAGACCTAGGGGAATAGAATTTATTTATATCAGGTGATTTATAAACTAACTTTTAGATCCGATTCTATGGATGTTCTTTCTTCCTCGGATAACTTTTTTAAAGCAAATTGATTCAAGCTGGTTAAACAGGTTGCACCCTTATCTAACGCAAGGGTCGACCAGTAATAAGACGACTGAAAGCTCTGATCAACTCCTCTGCCTTCAAAAAAACGCCTTGCTAAAAACTCCATAGCCACTAAGTCGCCGCTGATGGCTTTGGTTTCTGCAGCGCTTACACATTCACTTTGTTGAGTGGTCATTGAAGTACCCCAGTATTTTATGGCCTATACAAGTTGTATACCCATAATTATGACCCTAATTTTATTGCACTTTTTGTGTCAATAAAAGTGTATGTTATGTATAAAATTGTAATAAAATACTCAAAATGAATTATTGTTTTTACAAAAAGCGCACTTACGATATAATTAAACACTGTCGTAGTGAGCATGGGAGTAGTGCAGATAATGTCAGAATTTATAGATAGCAAAGACCAGGCCATTGTGAGCCTGTTGCAAAAAGATGGCCGTATGTCCGTTCAAAATATGGCTCAGGCGTTAGGGTTAACGCGAGCTACAGTGAGCAAGCGTATCGAAAAGTTGGAATCTAGCGGCGTGATTACAGGTTATGCGGCGGTGGTACGAAAAGATTTTTTCAATAAAAAGGTACGGGGATGGGTAATGATTGTTACGGTCCCTAATTTGGAAGAGCAGGGGATCATCGCGATGAAACTGATCCCTGAAGTAACCAAAATATACACTACGAATGGGCGGTGGGATTTGGCTATTGAACTGAGAGCTGCAGACCTAGAGAGCTTTGATGGAGCGCTGTCAAAAATTCGCAAAGTGAGGGGGGTTGAAACCACTGAGACCAACTTATTGCTCAGTTCCCGTATTGGTAAGTGATTAAGTAGCGCTGGCTTTATGGCGTTGTGAAGCTATACGTATCCTACGCCGTAAATAGGTGTTGATGTCATGTTTTTCGCTCACTTAAAAGGGGTGTTCGTGATATTCTAGCAGTGATTCTAACGGACGTATTATTAAAACCGAGCATAGAGAAAAATCATGGCCATAGGCGCGACCATTTACAAGGCAAATCTAAACTTATCTAACCTTAATAGTCACCATTACGCTGATTACAGCCTAACGGTTGCGAAACATCCGTCGGAAAACGAAACTCGCCTAATGTGCCGGATAATTGCCTTTTTACATGCTGCCCATGAGGACCTTGAGCTAACAAAGGGCATTAGTTCAGTGGAAGAACCAGACTTGTGGCAACGGGATTTAACTGGACATATTGTACATTGGATTGAATTGGGTATGCCCGATGAAAAGCGTATTCGTCAGGCCAGTGGTAAAGCCGAGCAGGTGTCTATTTATACCTATCATGATAATAAAGCCGATATTTGGTTGGAGAAGAATCGCTCGAGCCTGTCTGCTAATAAAAAGGTAAAGGTTTTTCATATCGATGTAGAAGGTGCTGGTTCGTTAGAAAAATTATTGGTTAAAACGATGAGCTTGGGATGCATTATTGAAGAAGATCAGATGCACTTAAGTGACGCTGAGCACCATATGACAGTGAAAATAACTCAACGTTTATAACGGTTTATGGTCTGTAATACTTGAAAAATAAGTTAATACACAAGGACTAAGGTGGATGGCTGCAGCAAAACAACTCATGGTGTACCCTGCAAATAGGCTAGAAGATCTGGCTGTATTGCTGAACCATGTGTTGAAGCTTGGACAATCTAGCGGGATTTCTGGAGTGTTGAATTCTGCTCAAGTTATTGTTGAAAACACAGGCATGCAGCATTGGCTTAATACGCAACTAGCCACACAGAACGGCATTGCGATGAACATTGATTACCCGTTGCCTGGAAAGTTTGTTTGGCAATTAGCGCGTCAACTATTGGGTGATGATCAAGTACCTCAGCAACCACCTTATCAGCGTGAGGCCTTGGTATGGCGAATTGATGATGTATTGGCGAGTGAAGCGATCCTCACCAACCCAGCTTTCTCTGAGGCCAATCGCTATTGGCAGTCAGCGCCTCAAGATCAAACAAAAACTCCCGACGACCTCCTAAAACGCTTTCAGCTTGCCAGCGCACTAGCCGATCTTTTCGAACAGTATATTCTCTACCGTCCCGATTGGCTTAATCAATGGCAAATTGAAGGTCAAACAGAGCATTGGCAAGCTGAGTTGTGGGGGATTTTATGTCAACAAGATGGGCGCCATCCCATCGATATTCAGGGAAAATTGATACGCTGCCTTTCTCAGCTAACTGGGTCTAAACATAAAGAATTGCCTCAACAAATTTGTCTGTTTGCCCTTAATACTATGGCGCCGGCTACTTTGGAGGTGTTTTCGGCCTTAGCTCAACATACTCAGGTACACGTATTTCACCTAAACCCCTGTGCCGAATATTGGGGGCATATTCAGTCTGAAAAAGCCATTGCGGCTACACACCTTCAACATTGGTTAGCACAGCAAGACGATGACGTATTAGTTGATGGTGGCAATCCCTTATTGGCCAATTTAGGTAGTCAAGGCAAGGAATTTTTCCGGCTACTACAACAGCAAGACAGTTACAATATTGATGCCTTTGAAGAAGCAGAACCTATTAGTGCTAGTGGAAATCTGTCTACGTTACAGCAGATTCAACAAGACATTTTGCATCTTGAAGATGCTCGTAATGATAATCATCATAAGGTAGATGACAGCCTTGTTTTCGCTAATGGTTCCAGTGCCTTGAGAGAGTTACAAGGTTTACATGACTGGTTACTTGGCAAGTTTCAACAAGATCCCAGCCTTAAGCCTAGTGACATATTAGTGATGTGCCCACAAGTAGAGGATTATGCTGCCTATGTGGGGGCAGTATTTGATACCCATGGTAGGCAGTTTGGTTCCTGGCATGGCTCTTGGTCGGACTCTAATAATACCGAAACACCACAATTACCGTGCTCTATTGCAGACCGTAAACCCCAAGATTCAGAGCCTTTAGTAGCCGCCTACTTACAGCTTTTACAATTGCCAGACAGCCGCTTTCAAGTGTCTTATATATTAGACTTTTTACGTTTGCCAGCGATACAACGAAAGTTTGGTATAGATCCAGTAGAACTTGAAACGATTGCTGTGTGGTTGGCTAATGCCTGTGTCCATTGGGGACTAGATGAGCGTCATAAAGCAAACACGCTGGGTCAAGAAGAATCCACAAACACGCATAGTTGGTCTTGGGGGCTGAAGCGCTTATTACTTGGTTTTGCTCAAGGTGGCCAGTCGCTAAGATATCAAGATGACTGGTTGTTGGCAGATGTAGAGGGTAGCCAGGCAGTGCTTTTAGGCCGCTTGATGCAGGTGCTTGAACAGTTACAGGGGCACGCAAGACACCTTAATACTCCTCGCACAGGCGCAGCCTGGAGGGGCTATCTTACGGGTATGATTGACGAGTTTTTTGCCCACGACCAAGCGTCTGAACGCAATGAGGAACAGGCCAAGGAATGTTTAACTACGGCTATTGGCAATATGGCTATGTGGGTTGAGCAAGTTGATTATAGTCAAACCATTACTTTGGAAGTAGTGCGCTATAGCCTAACGCAAAAGCTGTCTGTAGCAAGTAGTAGCCAAGCCTTCATCACCGGGAAAATCACCTTTTGTTCTATGGTGCCAATGCGTAGCATTCCATTTAAAGTGGTAGCGATGCTGGGCCTTAATGATGGGCAATACCCTAGGCAATCTAAACCATTAGACTTTGATTTGATGGTTCAAGAAGATCGCAGGGTAGGTGACCGCTCCCGTCGTGGAGACGACCGTTACTTATTTTTGGAAGCTTTAATCAGTGCCCGGTCTTGTTTGTATTTGAGTTATCAAGGCGTCGATAGCAAAAACAATTCCCCACGCCAACCCAGTTTGGTGTTGTCTGAACTAATGGACTACCTGACTAAGGGCTATGGTTGGAACTTTAACCCAACACAGCCTGATTCAAAGCTTCGTCAATTACCTTTGCATAGCTTCAGTCAAGATAACTTTAATCCCCTATCTAACCCTAGCTTCGAGACCTCTTGGTTACGTTTGCTCCAAGCTCATAGCGTTGATGAAGAGCACGGTATTGTCGAGCCGCCGGGACAAATAAAATCGCTGACTGTGAGTGATTTAGTGCGATTTTTAGAAAACCCAGGTCGTACCTTTGCTAATCAAAGTTTAGGCTTATATTTACACGACTATGACCTAGAGCTAGAAGATGATGAACCCTTTGATAGCTCCAAATTAGTTGAGTATAAATTGCGCCAACACATGTTAACGGCGGTGTTATCTCATGAGCCAGAGGCGTGTAAGGCTGTTAGAGAAGAATATCAATTGAATGGGCAATTGCCAGAAAGCCATCTTGCAGCCAGCATCATTGACACCAGCCAAGAGCAGGCAGAGGCGTTAGTAGATGAGCTGCAAATACTGGGTTATGAGCAGGTAGAGAAACATCGGGTTTCAATCAGTGTATTAGGCGTCACCATAGAAGATCAATTACCCTTACTAGGCGATCCTGATGATGAAGACAGTTTACTAAACGTTATTCTTAGTAGGCCCAGTAAGGCAAAACCTAAAGACAGGCTTACCCTTTGGCTTACCAGTTTGATTGCCCAAGTGGCCTTTGAACAAGCTGTGACGGGTGTATCGGTGCACTTAGAAAAGAATTTAGAACTTCATGAGTTGGATGGCGCTGTAGATCAGCTACACAAAATCATAGCGCTATACAAAGAGGGCTTAGTCCAAGCCCTGCCGCTGGATGCTGAGCTAGGTCAAGAGTTGCTCAAAGCAGACCCAAATGACATCGATAAACGCCGTGGCAAGTGGCAGAAAAAATGGTACCACCACAAATACAGTCAAAGTTTTGATTTCTCAAGCGATCCATATAGACGTTGGTTATGGCCACAAACCCCCGCATTCGATGATTGGCATGAGCAGTTTTCTGAGGTGTATCAACCCATGGTTGATTGCATCAAAGAGGTGAAACATGCCTAACCTAGACCTCGCTAATTTACCGTTACAAGGACGCCACCTCATTGAGGCCAGTGCAGGCACGGGTAAAACCTACAGCATCACCCGTATCTATTTGCGCTTGCTCATAGAGAAGCAGATCCCCGTAGAACAAATATTGTTAATGACATACACCCGTGCTGCGACACAAGAACTGCGTGGGCGCATAGAAGACACGCTTCGTGAAGCGCAAGAAAGCTGGGGCGTACATAAAGGCGACTACTGGCAGCACCTCTACCAACAGGTAGAACCTGCGCAAGCGCAATTACTTTTGCACCAAGCACTGCTGAATTTAGATCAAGCGGCCATATTCACCATACATGCGTTTTGTGGTCGAGCTTTGCAACAATATGCATTTGCTAGCCAAACTGGCCTGGAAGTGGTGTTAGAAACCAATACCCGGGACCTCGCCTACACTGGGCTGCAGGACTGGCTTCGCGTAGTCATGCATCAGCCAGCCTTATATAGCCAATTGGAACAGCAGGGTTGGCACACGCCAAGAGGTTTTTGGGACGCTTTTAGTGGCGCTCTATTAAGCCAAACACCTGTGTTTGCCACTGATGCTAAATCATGGCATCGGGCATGGCACACCAATAAACTACACGTTCGTGACCACTTGCTTACTTTAGAAGCGCAAATGACCCAAGCCACCATGGCGGATACTAAGTCAAAGGCGGTTCGTTTAGCTCAGTGGCAAGATTTACTAAACTGGTTAGGTACAGATGTGTTTGGACCAGCATCAAAAGACCACTTAGCGTGCCTGCATGGCAACAGATTATCTAAATCACCAGAATTAAAGCCTATTATCACCCCTCTTCGGGAGCTTATTAATAATAAGAGTTTCAACGATAAATACTTGGCTTATGCCAATCAAGCGATGGTTGCTCCTCTTGTATTAGAGGCAGTGCAGTTTGTGAGAACAGCGTACCAAGAGGCTAAACAAAAACAACAGATTATGGAGTTTGATGATCTGGTGAGGCGTTTGTCCGAGTGCGTCAATCAGCCAGAAAATACAACTTTAGTGGATGCTTTGCGGTTGGCCTACCCAGTGGCTTTGGTGGATGAGTTTCAGGACACCGACGGTCATCAATATGCTATTTTGAATCGCCTCTACGAACGTTCCAGCAATACTACCGCGCTATTTATGATTGGCGACCCAAAACAGGCGATTTATGGCTTTAGAGGGGGTGATATTCACACCTATTTGAAAGCGTCACAAACCACAGATTATCGCTGGCACATGGATACTAACTGGCGTTCTAGTCATGCCATGGTGGCGGCCTATAATCGTTTGTTCTCGGAAGGTTCTGGAGAACGAAAAGTGTTTGGTAGTGGCATTAATTATACAGATGTTAACGCCAGTGACTTTGCCACAGCCAATGAAGCAAACAACGTCAAAGCTAGCGGGGTGGCTTTAACCTATGCCTGGCTACCTACGCAGCTGTTAACCAATGAACGTAAGCAGCAACACATTGCACAATGGTGTGTTGGAGAAGTACAACAACTATTAAACCAAGGTCATTTTAACGCTAGTGATATTGCCCTGCTGGTGCGTGGTGCCGGTGAAGCGCAGGCTTTGCAAACCGCATTAAAACAAGCCCATTTAGCCAGTGTGTATATTAGCGATAGAAGCAGTGTGTATGCCAGTGCCGAAGCTACAGAAATGGTACGCCTGCTCAATGGCTTGCTGCACTGTGAAGATCAACGGCAACTTGTGCGTGCGGCAAGTACCCATCTATGGGGTGGCAGTGTGTCGTTGCTGGCCCAGCTAAACTTTGATGACAACTGTTTAATAGAAGTAAGAAGCCAAATGATGCAGTTGCGTCAGTTATGGTTGAGGCAGGGCGTCATGGCCCTTGTGATACATCTGCTCAAGCAACGTGCTGTGCCGCCAGCACAAAACAAAGAGCGATACATGACCAACATGGTGCAATTGGCCGAGTTGTTACAAAAGGCATCCAACCAAGCAAGTTCTGCACTATTGCTGGTGGAATGGCTGCAACAGCAGTGTAATGAAGACAGTGCAGACTCCAGTGCGGAGTTGCGTTTAGAAAGCGATGCCAAATTAATTCAGATTGTTACCCAGCATGGCTCCAAAGGGTTGGAATACCCTGTTGTATTTATTCCATTTGCGAGCCAAGCCAAAGACCCGCTCAAGCGGGGCAACAAGCATGCTCAATTATTTCCCTATTACCATCCACAAGAACATTGCCCTGCGTTAATGATAGGCAGGGATATGGCGGTGTGTAATCAGGCTACATTGGCAGCTCAAGAGGAAACCTTACGGTTATTGTACGTTGCTGTTACTCGCGCTCAATATCGGTGTTATATCCCAGTGAGCGATTTTAGTAACAGTGAATTATCGCCTTTAGGCCAAGTGGCTTTTTGGAACCATGGTGAAGCTGATGAAATGAATTGGCCAGAGGCTCTAGCTCAACTAACTCACCCTGAAGACTCTGAGTTACGACTCATCGAAGAAGACTCAGTGCAAATGCCTGTGCCTCAAGACACTGTAAGTGAAATAGCGCAAGCCCTAACAACTCAAAGCTTTAGTGGTCATATTGATTCGAACAACAATTTATTGTCTTACAGCGCTTTGGTACGACAACTCAGTTACGGTACTCATGCACAGCAAGCAAGTGTAAAAGACCGTGGTGATGGTAGCAGTCAGCTTGTGGACCCTAACCAAAATACCTCATCCAATGAATTACGCTTCACCTTAGCGAAAGGTAAAAATAGTGGCTTGTTATTGCATGATATTTTAGAGCAAGTGGATTTTGCACAACCAAGCTGGTCTAGTGTTATGGAAGTGCCATTGGCCAAGTACCATACCATGGTGGGCATAGGCCAAGACGACGCTAAAAAGCTCGTGTGCCTGCAGCAGTGGCTAGACGAATGCTTAGAGTCATCCATGCCGCATATTGACGCAGACGGCAGTGCAGCAGCGCACAAGCAAGGCGGGATCACTCTGGGACAACTTTCTCAGAATCAAACCTTAAGAGAGGTTGAATTTTACTTTCCACTACAACAGGCTAAACAATCTACCTTGGCACATATCTTGAGTCGCCACCGTGGTGGCTTGCCCACAGCATTGCCAAGCCATCCGGTACTCCAAGGGATGATGCACGGATTTATAGACTTGGTGTTTGAATATGATGGTCGCTTCTTTGTGGCTGATTACAAATCTAATCATCTGGGTGATTGCCTTGAAAACTACCATCGACAAGCGATGTTAGAGGCTAACCAACAGCATTATTATGACCTACAGTATTTAATATATAGCCTAGCTTTGCACCGTTACCTTGGTCAAAGAATGCCCAATTATGATCCCGCCCAGCATTTCGGTGGGGTGTACTATTTGTACCTCAGAGGTATGTCGCCCAAAGCCGCTACGGGGGTATTTGCTACGGCCATTACTACAGAAGAATTGCATGAGCTGGATCACCTGTTTGCAGGGGAGTCACCATGCTGATTTCCAGAGCTCAGTTGCATGCTGATTATGTAGGGTTGGAAGCTGTAGATGAGTTTTTAGCTGCTCAATTATGCCAAAGCCTGGGTAGCCAATGTGAGGTTATGCAGCATTTAATTATGGCGCTGAGCAAGGCGCTGCGTAACGGCCATAGTTGCTTACCTTTAGCCGATATTGCGGGCCAAACCTATTGGTCTACAACGGCTGATGCAGCTACAGGTATAGCAGGCGTGCCAGGTTACACCTTTACCTCCTTTGAAGCGTTGATGAGTAGCGTTCAAAACTACCCCATTACTGCAGGCCACGAAGCACCGCTAGTGTTAGAAAACGAGCGTCTGTACTTGCGAAGGTACTGGCACTATGAACAGCAAGTTGCACAGCATTTGTTGCGGCGGATGCAGGTGCATCCCTTGTCTCAAGAGCAACAACTCACGGCAAACAACCTGTTATCAAAGCTATTTACAGTGCCAATTGAGTCCCAAATAGACTGGCAAGCTCAGGCTGTTAAAGAAGCACTGGAGCGTCAAGTCAGCGTTATTTCTGGTGGGCCAGGAACAGGAAAAACCTACACTGTGGCGCGTCTGTTAGTGGCATTGCAGGCAGTTAATGAAACCCCATTAACGATGGCTATGGCTGCACCAACTGGCAAAGCAAAACAGCGTTTAGTGGAATCTATTAATCTTGCCAAGGGCCAATTGTTAGAGCAGGGTATAGATAAAGAACTCATAGATAGTCTTCCCAATGCAGCTCATACCTTGCATGGGTTGCTTGGCCTGCGCCCCAACAGCCACTCTGCTAAACATGACAGTGCCAATCCATTGCCTATAGACCTATTGTTAGTTGATGAAGTCTCCATGGTGGATTTGCCCATGATGGCACGGTTGTTAGATGCCCTTCCAGAGCACTGCAAACTAGTGTTGGTAGGTGATGCAGAACAATTACCATCTGTGGCCGCTGGATCGGTTTTGGCCGATATTCCGCCTGCAGCGATCAGCTATTTGCATAAAAGTCATCGATTTGATGGGCAGGGCGGCATAGGGCTGCTGGCAAATCATGTGATGCATAATCAGGCAGAAAAAAGCTGGCAGGTGCTGTTAACTCACAAGGATCTGAATTTAATAGTAGAAGAAGAGTTTCAAACCTGGCTAGAGCAAATGTGCGATCAATACTTTGTGCCAATGTTAAAGGCAAAAAGTTTAGAAGATGCCTTTTCATGTTTAAACCAATTCAGGATTCTTGCTGCTACTCGCCAAGGAAACATGGGTGTAGAAGGGCTTAACGAACAGGTTGAACGTTTGTTAAACCGGCGCTTGTCACAAGTTAGGTTGGCACAAAATTACCACGGTAAGCCTGTAATGGTGACTAAGAATCACCATGGCTTAGGTTTATTCAATGGTGATGTCGGTATTGTGTGGGCTGAGGACAGCGGCGAGCTTAATGTGTGTTTTCTGCACTCAGAAGAGGTGCGTAAAGTGAATGTTGGTTTGTTGCAAGACTTAGAGACCGTTTATGCTATGACCATCCACAAAACTCAGGGTTCAGAGTTTCAGCACGTGGCACTTGTGGTCGCCCCCCAAGCGGAGCATTTGTTGTCTTCCCAACTACTTTATACCGCGGTTACTCGTGCAAAAATGAGTTGTAGTATTAAGGTGAATAAATCGGTCTGGTACAAAGCTGTGGGCAACAAAACCCGGCGCTGGTCTGGGCTTCGAGGGTTGCTCAGTGGTGACATTAAGGCCTGAACTTAAGGTCATAGGCAATTGAGTGCGTGAAGGGGTTAATGACCGGTCCGAGTCCCTAGGATTTGCTCGAAAAGCAGGCTTAACTGAGGGTCTTCAAGTTGCTGGTTGAACTCATCTTGGTGGCTGATAGTGTAGGTTTTTTGACGCACTATTAAGTAAGGTTCAGCCCCTTGTGCAAGGCTAAAGGACGCCTGAGGGAAGCGCTTTAAACATTGATTAAAGAAGGTCATGTTGTTGGCTACCGACATCAGTTCCGCACTAGGATACACCTCGTTTAAACTACGTGCGTGGATATTGATTTTTTGATAACGCTCAATGTTAACAAATACCATAGGGTCAAATACCTGTATGCCTTTTTGGTTGCCTGTAACGCTAGTTAGTGGGAACTGACCTTTAGGTACGCTGTTGTCGAAAAAAGTGAATTCGTAGCGAGGGCTAGTATGGGCTAGCCACTTAAATATGAGCTTAGGAATGCCTTGGTAAGCTTCCACGCTGTGGCCCAAAAAGTCCTCCACAGATTTATACCTGCCACGTTGTTGGCCTCGGATCCACCCTCGCTCTACTGTTTCCTCTGGTGGCGTAATAACAAAATACATATACATAATATGGGCGTATTTGGCGTAGGTACCGTGTAACACCTTTTGTACCTGTTCAGTTGAAAAGCTATCAAATCGAAAACGATCCACCAAAATATTGGGAATGGATTGATTTTGTTGACCTGTACGCCTAATGTAACGGTCTAACTTACCGTCAATAATGTTCACTTCATTACTAGTAAAACGGCCTGAGTATTTATAATTAGGGCCTAGTGATTCATAGTCTAATAACTGACGACGCCAAATGTCTGGGCTAATAATGCCGTATAAAGAAGACTCAATGCCTCGTTGTCCCATGGTTTGTTTTAACAAAGGCCTAAGGGTGCTTTTTCCTGCTGCAGAGGCTCCTTTAAGGCTAATAATGACAGGCTTTTCTACACGGCGTAACAGTTGGTATGCATTGGCGGCTACAGCGGAATCTATGGCAGGTTCGATTGACTTGCCAACCATAAAACTACCGTAGTTATTAAGTGCATGGCGGCAAATGATACGGCTCATAAAGGCCTTATCATTGCCAATTAAACCCCGTGTTGAGGCCACAGAACCTAGTATTTGATAACTGCTCTTGTAGACAGCTCTAATCAAAGGATCTGTATGGGCAAGGCCTGTGGTTTTAAGTCGGTTAATGGCTTTGAATTGAATTTCTTCACCACTGAGGTGAGTTTTCTTAATCACCGGCTTTTTCCCCCATGGCCATAAGCCTTTTTTGATTGTGGGAGCAGGTTGTGGATCTAGCATTACTTCTTCAGCTAATAAACGATCTACTTCTAACTTAACTGATGCAGATAAACTTTGAAAATCCGCTTCAATAGAGTCGTATAAAGGCGCAATGTGCTGATCTAAAATGTCGTTAGTGATACGCCGAAAATTGATACCAAAGTCTTCTTCATGTTCAGCTTCTGGAATATGAATATTGGCACCCACTCGCACGATAAGTTCGTGCATCACCAAACGCCATGACGTGAAGCCCACAAGGTGTTCCGGTTTAAGGCCTGTGAGGTTGGCGATTTCTTGCACTTCGTCGTAGCTGGTATAAACGTTTGGAGTTTGAAAAATAGTTTCTAGAGAACTCAATTCCCGAGGTAAATTGGCGCTTAATCCGGGATTCCATGCGCTGTATTCTTGTTGTTTTGACATTCGTTGCGTCTGGATTTTTATCGGTAACCATATTTATAGCAGATTTCGCCAAGCGCGTCAGTGATAACACCTGCCTGTTTGTGAGCTAATCCAAACCCTCAGACCTTTAAAAAACCTTAAACAGCCCCCATTATGAGAAGGCAAATATCTACCTAAATGCCAATAACGAATCAATATGACTTACGCTTTAGAAATTAATCAGTTACACAAAACTTATGACAACGGCTTCGAGGCCCTCAAGGGCATCAGCTTGAAAGTTGAGCAAGGCGATTTTTTCGCCTTGCTTGGCCCTAATGGAGCTGGCAAATCCACCACCCTAGGCGTAGTGTCATCTTTGGTGAATAAAACCGCAGGTTCAGTAAAAGTATTTGGTCATGACTTAGACATAGAAGTAAGTAAAGCCAAATGTATGATGGGTGTGGTGCCGCAAGAATTTAACTTCAACATGTTTGAAAAAGTGCAAGACGTGGTGATACAGCAAGCTGGGTACTATGGTATTCCTCGTGATGAAGCCCTCCGTCGTACTGAGCAGTTACTAACGCAATTGAGCCTATGGGACAAACGTCATGATGCATCCCGTACCCTGTCTGGTGGTATGAAGCGTCGTTTGATGATAGCCCGTGCCCTAGTTCATAAACCTAAATTACTGATCTTAGATGAGCCTACCGCTGGTGTAGATATTGAACTACGCCGTTCTATGTGGGAATTCCTAACACGGATCAATGAGCAGGGCACAACCATCATCCTCACCACTCATTATTTGGAAGAAGCCGAAAGCCTGTGCCGCAACATTGCCATAATTGACCAGGGCGAAATCATTAAAGATAGTCCAATGGGAGAGCTTCTAAAAACCATCAATACAGAAACCATAGTGCTGGACTTGCAAAAGCCGCTATCACAAGCCCCAGAAGTGGAGGGTTATCGTTTGCTGTTAGTTAATGACACTCACATAGAAGTAACCCTTAACCAAGGGCAAGATATCAACACTGTGTTTGTTGCCTTGTCAGCTACAGGAATAAAAGTCACCAGTATGCGCAACAAGACCAACCGCTTAGAAGAGCTATTCGTTAATCTAGTGACTAGCAACAAGACGGATTTGAAAGGAGTGAGCGCCTAATGTCTACCTATGAAATCTATATCGCTTACTCAACTATTGTACGCAAAGAAATTCAGCGTTTTATGCGTATTTGGGTGCAAACCCTATTGCCACCGTCCATTATTATGGTGCTGTATTTCATCATTTTTGGCAATTTAATCGGCAGCCGAATTGGCCAAATGGGTGGCTTTGATTATATGCAGTTTATTGTGCCAGGGTTAATCATGATGTCGGTGATTACTAACTCATATGGCAACGTGGTGTCTTCGTTTTATAGCACTAAGTACCAGGGTAGTTTAGACGAAATGCTGGTGTCACCTATGCCTAATTGGGTGATATTGGCAGGCTACGTCACTGGTGGTGTGGCGCGTGGGTTGGCTGTGGGCACTATAGTGACCACCTTGTCGCTATTCTTTACTCACCTGGAAATTTATAATTTGGGCATCATCACATTAGTGGTGCTAATGACCTCCATTTTGTTTAGCTTAGGCGGGTTTGTTAACGCAGTATTTGCTAATAGTTTCGACGATATATCTATCGTTCCAACCTTTATTCTAACCCCCTTAACCTACCTAGGCGGAGTGTTTTACTCTATCGACTTATTGCCGGACTTTTGGGCTGGAGTGTCACAGCTTAACCCTATTCTATACATGGTAAATGCCTTCCGTTATGGCATTTTGGGTGTTTCTGATATTCCAGTGGGCTATGCATTATTGGTTATTAGCGTGTTTATCGTTGCCTTATTTAGCTACTGCATGCACTTATTGAATACTGGCAAGGGTATTCGTAAATGATTGCCCTGTCATGGAGAGAATAATGCAACAAAATGATTTTATAGAAGCGTCACCCTTAGGTGACAAAAGTGCCTATGTTACCGAATATGCGCCAAGTTTATTGTTCCCTATTCCGCGCAATATGCCTTGGCAGCCAGAATTTAAGTCTCGGCCTTTTTATGGCATTGATGTCTGGAATGCCTTTGAGGTGTCTTGGCTCAATGAAAAAGGCTTACCGCAAATGGCGCTGGCTGAATTTCGTATCCCGGCCGACAGCCCTAACATCATTGAAAGTAAATCCTTTAAGCTGTATTTGAACTCGTTTAACCAAACCAAAATGGTTAACGCATCACAAGTGCAGCAGCATATGGATATAGATCTTTCTGCCGCAGCGGGAGCACAAGTGCAGGTCAGTTTGTATAGCCTGGATGATATGGTGATGCCGGTATTACCGACTCCGGGTGCAAACATAGACCAGCAAGATATTGAAATAACAACCTACACGCCAGATGCTAGTTTGTTGTGGTCTGATGTTAAGGTCTATCGTACAGAAATTTTACACAGCAACTTGCTCAAAAGTAATTGCCCTGTTACTGGGCAACCAGATTGGGCAACCTTAGTCATTGAATATGAAGGGCCCACCATTGATAGAGCAGGCTTGTTGGCCTACGTTGTGTCTTACCGCGAGCACGGTGACTTTCACGAGCAATGCGTAGAGCAAATATTTCTCGATATACAGGCTCAATGTAAGTCTGTGCAGCTCACCGTATATGCACGCTATGTAAGGCGTGGTGGCTTAGATATTAATCCTTATCGCTCTACCAGGCCGCTGTCGCCTAGTAATCATCGTACTCAGCGCCAATAGCGCTTTAGAGGTATTTTCATGGAATTATTATACGGTTTACTCAATCGGGTTTCGATCCAAAGACTTGAATCTCCAGGGCCAACAGAAGCTCAGTTAGAACTGATGTTGCAAGCCGCTCTGAGAGCTCCAGATCACGGGAAGCTTAAACCTTGGCGCAGTGTCATGGTAGCGGGCGAGGGCCTTGAAAAGTTGGGAAAAATCCTCCAAAAAGCGCAACTAGAGCGTGATCCAGAAAGCGATGCACAAACCCTGGAAAGATGTATCAACATGCCACACCGTGCGCCTAGCATCCTAGTATTAATAGCCAGTCCAACACCGCACCCTAAAGTGCCAACAGCAGAGCAAGTGCAGGCCACTGCTGCTGCAGGGCATGCTATGTTACTTGCTGCCTACGCGCAGAACATTGGAGCAGTATGGCGCACAGGTTGGCCAGTGAGTCACCCGACAATAAGGCAAGCGTTTGACCTACAAGAGTCCGAAGAAATCATCGCAATGATTTATATGGGGACAGCTTCAGTAGCGGCTAGGCCAGCGCCTGTATTAAGTAGCCAAGAATTCATTAAACATTGGCATTAATGCATTGAATTTTATTGCTTTTTATCCAGCAAAAGCATAGAATCTGCGCCTTCAAAT
>Ga0308018_10000300_pt1 | contig 26015 bp, 36 predicted proteins | sample Neamet282_FD_203130 | JGI IMG/M metagenome (GOLD analysis project Ga0308018, IMG submission 203130) | Marine microbial communities from water near the shore, Antarctic Ocean - #282 | ecosystem: Environmental > Aquatic > Marine > Unclassified | place: Southern Ocean | collected 2014-10-01
AGTTGACATCGGCGATCAACTAACTGGTTTGAAAAAAGAAATTACAGAATCCGTAGAAGGCGGAGATTTGAAATCGGTTGAACGTAAATCGAAGCTCGCTAATCAGCTCACCAAGGTAAAAGATAAATTAGAAGAATCCTTGCTGTTAGAGAAGCCTGATCCTACGGGGCAAAAGAAATTACTGGATGATTCCGAAAAGATTGGCAAGCTCCCAGAGGGAACAGCTAAAGAATTAGCGGCTCTGAAAGCAGAGCCAGTTAACACTACCCCGCCATCACCAAGCATTAAATCTTCCGACACTTTACTTGAGCCGCTAAAGCGCTCTGACGATGCAACGATTGAGCAGACATCTGGAACGGTTAAAGTAAAAGAAGGAACTCTCACGTTTCAGGATGGGATAGATAGGATTGATGCTTCAACCAAGGACAAGTATCAGCGGGTTATCGAGTTTGACGGGAAAGAAATTCCAACGACAGATAAGATTGATGCGCTGGTAGCAGAACATGGAGAGGTGGAAAGCCAAGATATTAAGGCCGCTATCAAGCAGGAGATTGAAGCTGAAGTAGAAAAAGTGGAAGCGCCTGTAGCTGAAGCATCTGCCGAGAAGCCTTTAAATATTATCTTAGATAATAAGGGTGACAGAATTGAGCATCAGGTGACTAACGGAGATGATGTTGCTGAAGTTCTTGAGCGCAAGCAGTTGGTGAGCATCGCCAAGCAATTAGGTGTTAAGCCTGGTAAAAAGAAAACAAACGCGCAATTGGGTGGAGCTATCTTCGATGAAATGACCAAGCGGCGTGATAAGCCTAAAGAGAAGCCTGCTACAGCAGACCCTAAGTTGGTGAGCGAAGACGGCTCCCCAAGAACGGTGTTTCATACCACTAACAAAAAAGACATTGCAAAGTTTAGTGATGGAGTTATTTATTTCTCTAGGGACGCGGATTACATGACAGGCGCAATGAATGGCCTAACGGACGGAACTATTATTTCAGCTAATTTAGACGCGAAGAATCTCAAAACTATCAACGATGCGGATATGGATTTACTTGGAGCCAGCCCTGGTAGCCCTAACTTTTCCAGCATTTCAAGAGAAGAAATGATAGAGCAAGGTTTTGATGGGGCTGTCAATCGAAGTGGGACTGAGTTTGCTGTGTTCAAAGGGGATCAAGTTAAGCAGATTACCAAGACTGACATTTCTGAGAAAGCTCAAGAAGAATTAGGGGTGAAGAAAAGAGCCGAGGAAGTCAAGCAGGCAGAAGAGGTTAAGAAGGAAAGCACAAACGTAGAGTTGAAGAAGATTACAGAAGCACCACAACCTAAAAAGCAATTTGGTGGTAAGGAATCCGATCTGCTTTTAAACCGGCCTCTGAAGAATGGTGATACCAAACTTCCATTCGAGTATGGGCTGAAAGAACGCACGGATGTTATAGCCTCAAACAAAGCCAACTTTTCAGTTGATGAACGATTCCCTCTGAAGACGCAGGATAGGCTTCGGGAGAATGACACAAAACAACAGGCTAGATTAGAGCAGATGGCTGGCAATCCAGAGCTTGGGAGAATATTCACGGACAACCCAACGGCTGGCGATGGTTTGCCTATGACTGTTAATGGTTCAATAGTTGCCGGCGGTAACGGTAGGAAGATACTTCTCGATAAACTTGTTGAAGAGCGCGGTCAAGGGGAGATGGTCAAACAGGCCATTATTGATAATGCAGAGAAATTTGGATTTACCAAAGAACAAGTTGCGGAGTTTGACGATCCAATTATTACCCGTGATCTGAAAGTAGAAGTAACCAGCCTGGATGAATTTAGAGATATTGTATCTGCCCTTAACGAAGACTCGTCTGCCTCTCTTAGCACATCAGAAAAATCTGTATCGCAGGGCAGACGTATATCGGAAGAAACCGCTGATTTTATAGGCCGGTTGATTACCGAGGGCAAGATGACCACCAAGAAAGGGAAAGACGGGGCTAAAGATAAAACGGAGAGAGTGGATAAAACTCTCAATGATGCGCTAAAGCATAGGCCGGCGGAAGTGCTAGAGGCTTTGATTAAGGACGGCGTATTCTCAGAGTCGCAGAGAGGCCAATTGTTTGATGCCGCTAAAGGTGATTTAACGCCTCAAGCTAAGACAGACGTTGCGAACGCTATGCTGGGGGCAATCATCGAGGACGCTAAACTACTCGAAACTATGCCGGCAAATATTAGAGAAAAAGTTGTTGCCACCGTTCCGTCATTCTTGAAGGTTTCAACAAAGGGAGCGAGGGATGCTGGATTTGACATAACAGAAGACTTGAAGATAGCGGTTGAAAATGCCAGCGCGGCATACAAAAACGGAGCTAGAAACTCCGCAGATCATTTCAATCAGACCGCTATGTTTCCGGCGGATGACGCACCGCCAATGGGTGAAAATGCTAGAGCCTTATTCGTAGCTTTGATGGATGTCAGCGCGACCAAGGTAGGTAAAAGCATGAGGCAGTATGCTTCGGATGCTACCGATGCCGCTAACGGACAGGGCAGTATGTTTGGAGGTTCTACCCCGTCTGCATCAATGAAGAGTTCATTTGGTAATATTTTAGGCAACGAACGAGGATCAATCGACCTAGAAAAAATGTTCAGCTATTTCAAGAATAAAGGCGATGAGACAGCGGAATTGTCAAAGATCAAAAAGGCGATGACCAAAGACCCTCTAAGCAGGGAGATTTGGGAGACTTTAGAAAAGAACGAAGTTGAGCTGATGGAGTCTCGCAAGGCTACACCGAGGCAGATATATAGAGCGTTTAACAGAGCGCTTAATGATGTTTCGGGTAATGTTAGAGCGGCGCTGGACAAGACGCCTGGAGGCTTTGAAGCATTGGTTAAATTTGATGCCATTCTAGGAGCGCCAGCAGAAGCGGCTTTACGCATAGAAAAATTCCATAAGGATGTTCTGGATCAGTTTAGTGAAGCGGAAACTACAACTATTCAGAGAATGATTAAAGCTAGAAGAAACATAGACATTGCGACCCGTAACCCAGAGATCAAGCATGAAGGGGGATTTACCGGGGAAGAGTACGCTAAATTTCTCGAACAGTTTCCACGCGAGATATTGGATAAATATAACGACTCAATAGAAAGCTATTTCTCTTATATGAGAGAGCAGTTGGGCTATCTGCTTGAGGAGGGGTTGATAGATCGGAAGGCGTTCGATAGGATGGTTGAGTCGGATTACAGCCCTCGATTATTTGAGCAGTACATCGACCCTCTCACCAATACCAAGTTTGACGGAAGTAACGTAAATGTTACCAACAGCGGTTTAGCAAGGCTAACAACAGGCTCTATCCAAGCGATGGAGTCAGATATCAGGTCATTGTCTGCCGACTATACCGGGCGAATCTGGAGCAGGATATTCAAGAATCGTGCGAACCGCGAAATGTACAAGTTCGCTAGAAACAACCCAGACAATGGATTTGTAAAACCTTTTTCTGCAAGCAAAGATGCGCCTTCAGGTTGGGTGAAATTTGAGTTTATGGAGAAGGGAAAGCCTCAGAGTTTTATCCTTGAGGAAGAGTTTGCTGGGGAATGGATTGTTCGTGATCCGTTGATTGGCAAGCAAATGGCCAGCTCCATCCAATGGTTGTCTGGCACGAAAACTTTAAAAGCATCCGCAACATCCTACAACCCTCTGTTTGTTTTAACAAATTTTCCGAGAGATTTAGCGCATATTTGGGCAGTAGAGAATCAGTATTCGGTTCACCCTCCAATTGCGATTGGGCAGATGGCCGTTGATTTCGCAGAAACACTTTCAGATGCGTGGTCGATAGAAGTTAAAGGCGCTCACCGAGAAGTTATTGCTCAAGGGATGGGGATGAACTTTATCACCCAGCAAGGTGAAGTTCTAAAGAAGTCCGGCGCAATCAAGATGGTTAAGGGCGCAGACGGTAACTGGACAATGAAGCAACGTCAGGCATGGGTTCAGGGAATACAAATGCTTCAAGATGTATTGTCTTACACCGGGAGCCGGTCAGAACTTCACGCTCGCCTGATGCTGAGAAACAGGGCTATTAAAAACGGATTAACCAAAGAGCAAGCCACTTGGTTAGCTCGCCGCTATCTTGATTTTGGTAGAGGTGGAAGCGTAACGAAAGCTCTCGATAATGTTATCCCGTATCTCAACGCCGCTATGAGAGCGTCAATGGGAATGGTCAGGGCGGCAGAAGAGTCTAAGAGCGGTAAACGCGGAGCATCGAAAAAGAAGTTTTTCCAGAAGATGGCTTGGCTGGGTGGTTTAACCGTTGGGTTGACAGCCGCTAACCGGCAGATGATGGGTGAAGATTACGAAAATATACCTTCAGATATTCGAGCGAGGTATTGGATAGTCGGGGCATTGGGCATTAGGAAGAAAGATGAATATGGCAGATGGAGATATTTATATTTCAAGATTCCAAAAGATCAAGGGCAAGCCTTGTTCTCTCAGGTGTTTGAACAGGGAACGAATTATATGCTTGGCCACACTGTTGACGGGAAAGCAATGGAGATAGCGGTTGACCAGAGTAGCCCTGTAACTCCAGGCTCTTTTGAAGCACCAGTCCAGGCATGGTATGACGCCGCAATAAACGGGAACGATTCCTTCAAGAAGGATAAGGTTTTTAAAGGACAGCCTGTTGAGCCGTGGGCTGAATACTACCCGTGGACTCATCCCCTGGCTAAGAAGGTTGGAGAATTAACCTCTAGCGTGAACGATAAGGGGGAGAGAGAAGGCGGGTGGTCGCCAGAGAGACAAAGGGCTGGTTTGGGCAAGTTGATAGCTCAAAGTAATCCGATATTTGGAGTGGCTTCGCAGGCTATGCGGGCTTTCATGGATGACGCGGGAGAAGAAGTTGAGGATCAGATTGGCGGTAAATACACCAATGATTACTTTAACAAGATCAACCACAAATCAACTTTTTCAAAAAAATTATTTGGTTGGACTGATCCTAAGTCTAACAGCGAACAGAAGGAAATAGTAGACAAGGCGGAGAGGCAAACTAACACCAGGAGAAAGGTTCTGAATGAAAGGCTTGCCAAGGCAAGTGAGAAATCAGTTTCTGAAGCCAAGAAAGTTATTAATACAGCGCCTCCTTTAGATAGGAAAAGATTAAGGAATAAGGAAATTGAGGGGCGCAAATCAGATCGCAAGGAGAAAATACCGGCGCAGGACGAAATAAAGGCGCTTCAGTACGAGCTTCCAGAAACAGCCGCGAGAGCCTTTGAGGGTATGCTGGAAACCGCTTCCCCAGAACGAAAAGTTCGACTGAACAATGCCTTGAGAAAAAATAAATCGGTAAACACAAAATCGTTTAAGAAATACAGAAGACAAATTCAACGGAGTAGAAAATAATGCCACAACCACCAGCTTATACCATAGCGAATGATTTCAGCGCAGACGAGAGTAATGCCGTTAGCGGGCGCTCTACGGTAGAGACAGCTTCGTTGGATACGGAGTTTATAAACATAAAATCCTTCATCGACCAGATGCGAACTAATATTGCCCTGGTTCAAGCTGATGACGGGACGATAAAAGACGATGCTGTTGATCTGCCCACGCTTGCCGATGACGTTATAAATTACATAACGACCAACGGGAACGGCTGGTTTGCAAGTGACACTGGCCTTGTTGACGCAATGGTTGTAACTCTTGCCCCTGCTCCGACAAGCCTGACCAATGGAATGTTTGTGGTAAGCGATCTCAAGCTAACCAACACGGCTACTGCTGTTACTTTGAACGTAAATGGTTTAGGAGCAAAAGCCGTTGTTCTGGATGGCGCTGGAACATTACCATCTATCGGCCTACTCACCATCGGCACGTTCTACGGTTTCCAATATGATTCGTCTGCCGACAAATTCCAGATTGTATTCAGCGGTGATTCTTTAGCCCAAAGTGCGGCGGCCAGTGCATCAGCAACGGCGGCGGCGGCTTCTGCAACGGCGGCGGCTACCAGTTACGATAATTTCGATGATCGGTTCCTTGGTGCGAAGACAAGTGACCCTACAGTGGACAATGACGGTGATGCGTTAATTGATGGAGCAATGTTCTTTAGAACAGATCAGGCAGTAATGAAAGTTTACGATTTAAGTACGACATCTTGGCTAAATATGAAGCCATCATCTTCTGAGCAAACCACAATTAATACGGTATCTGGAATTGCAAGTGATGTTTCTACAGTAGCAGGAAAAGCTACAGAGATAGGTCGATTGGGTACGGCAGACGCGGTGGCCGACATGGCGATTTTAGGAACTGCCGATGTAGTAACTGATATGAACGTACTCGCAACAGCCGATGTTGTTTCGGACATGAATACCTTGGGAACGGCAGACGTTGTAACAGACATGAATGTTCTTGGTACGGCAGATGTAGTGACAGACATGAACGTGCTTGGTACAAGTGCCAATGTTACGGTTATGAACACTCTGGGAACATCCGGCAATGTCACAGCGATGTCAAACTGTTCAGGCTCAATTGCTAACATAAACACCGTAAGCACGAATGTGGCCTCGGTCAACACTACGGCTTCCAATATTTCCGATGTAAATAATTTCGCAAATACTTACCGGATTGACTCGTCTGATCCTTCCGCGAGCCTGGATGAAGGTGACTTGGTTTTCAATACGACAAGTAACAAAATGCGAGTGTATAACGGCTCGGCTTGGCAGGATGTTAGTCCGACTAGCACAACAAACGTCTTCAATACAATTGCTGTTGGTGGACAAACAGATATTGTGGCAGACGCTTCAACCGACACTTTAACCCTGGCGGGGGCTGGTGGAACGACTATCACGACAAATGCTGGCACAGATACTTTAACGATTTCATCAACCGCAGAAAGCGCGTTTAAAACACTCTCTGTTGCTGGGCAATCAGATGTTGTTGCTGATAGCTCAACAGACACTCTTACTTTTGCGGGGGCTGGAGCCACCTCAATTACAACAAATGCTGGAACCGATACGATTACGATTTCATCAACCGCAGGAGCAAGTGTCGGTCTTGTTCTAGCTTTAGGATAAAGGAACAACAAAATGGCAGAAGTTTATCAACGAGCGCAAGCAGATTTAACAACGTCACTCGCCACTATATATACTTGCCCCGGCTCTACAAGCGCAGTAGTGATCGGAATGAGATTCACGAATATAGACGGATCAAGTTCTGTAAACGTAGAGGCCAAAGTTGGGGCGAGTGGGTCAACTAAGCACATTATAGCACCTTCAACACCCCTGCCCGTTGGGAGTAGTCTTGGGGGCTTGGGTACTGAAAAATTAATTTTAGAAGCTGGGGAAATATTGGAAGCGAAGGCATCTTCGGCTGGCGATGCCAGTCTAATTCTAAGCGTTTTGGAGATTTCATAAGATGAGTTCTTCATATATCGGGGCAGAACCAGTAGACACATATTCCAGCTTGGCTGTTCAACATTTCACTACGAGTGTCACAACTTCTTATTCTTTAAGTCAGTCCGTCACCTCTGAAAATGATATTCGGCTGACTATAAATAATGTGCTTCAACAGCCGGGGTCAAGTTACGCATACACCTGTTCGGGGTCTACTCTTACGCTTAGTTCTGCAACGGCTTCATCGGACACCATGTATTGCGTTTTCATCGGTAAATCTATTGGCACAATCAACCCGCCCGATGGTAGCGTGTCCGATGCCAAAATTACAGCAATGGCTTCAAGCAAATTAACTGGATCGGTTGCTGTTGCCAACGGTGGTACTGGAGTAGGAACTCATACGGCTAACAATGTTTTAGTTGGTAACGGAACAAGCGCAATCGCTTCTGTAGCTCCATCAACGTCTGGTAATGTTTTAACTAGCACGGGATCAGCATGGGCAAGTTCTGTTCTCCCTGCTGGTGGATTTCCCGTAGGTGCATCAGCGCAAATAATCACCTCAAATCAGGCGATTGCTCACAATACCTTTACCAAGCTACAATTCAACGGTGAACTCCATGACCCTAACGGAAACTATGATCACTCTTCAGGGTACGATTATACTGTTCCATCGGGACAAGCGGGTTGTTATTTTGTGAGCGCACAATTCTCTGTTGCGAATATGCAAGATGGCAGGACACTAATTATTGGCCTTAAAAAGAACTCAGCGTATATGTTTTATGCCTACAATATGACTTCGCACAACCAAAAGAACTCAGTCTGTGTATCTGGAACACTAGTGTTGGCAGTAGCAGACGTGATCACTGTAGATGGCTACCACGACTATGGTTCAAGCAGGGATGCGTCACATAGCTATAACCAGAACCATTTGTCAATTCAACGAGTAGCGTAATAGGAATTCCAATGAAACTAATTAAACAAATTTCGACAGGCAGGACAGTCCATCGTGAAGACCCGCATAGCGATCAGTCAATTCACAACGCATCATTGTTTACAAAAATAGCTCTGGAAGACTTACAAGTTGTGGATGACGAGATTACGGAAGATCAGTATGTGACAAGGAGCAATGACGAGTTACCGCCATTAGATAGAATTCGTCACCTTGAACAAACACTAACATCTCGCAGAATTAGGGATGCCCTTGCTAATGACGCAGGAAAAAAATTCATAACAGATGTGGAAGCGTTGATACAACTTGAAAGGGATAAATTATAAATGGCACTTTCTAAGATAACAAACGCAAGTCTAGCTACTGGAATTGACTCTGTAAAAATTGGTGCGGGGGATGTGTCGAACACTGAACACGCATTTTTAAATTCTGTTAGCTCCAATGTACAGACTCAGATTAGTGGAGTTGGTGGGGGGAAAATTTTACAGGTCATTGGGACTACTGGCTCGTCCAGTACAGCCTCAACTACGAATACTGCGTGGGTAAATTATGACACGCTTGGCTCTATCACTCCGGCCTCAACGAGTAACAAGATACTAGTTTCACTCAGCTACACGCTCTATTCGCACACTGGTGGCGCAGATACTGGGGCTGGGGCTAAAATCGTAAGAGATGCGACTGACATTGGAAATACCCAGACACTTTATATTGGTTCAGGTGGTACTCCCGCTATTCAGCTAAACTTTTTTAACAGTATTTTGGATTCCCCATCATCTACGAGCGCAGTCCCTTATCATCTATTTATGAGGGCGCAGTACGGTGGGACAATTCAAACGAATTATGCATGGAGTTGTGTTTTTATGGAGATAGAAGGATGACTATGACAACTATTGATGCCTTGCAATCTTTGAGGCCAAAAGCTGAATGGAGTTTGAAGGTTGACGGGACACTAATTTGGCATGACACTGATGTGTCGGCTCCTACGCAATCTGAAATTGACGCAGAAATTTTAAAACTGCAAGCAGAATACGATAGCCAAGCATATAGCAGGGCTAGGGCGAATGAGTATCCAGATTATCGTGACTACCTTGACGGAGTTGTTAAAGGTGATGATACGCAAAAACAAAAATACGTTGATGATTGCAACGCAGTCAAATTAAAATATCCAAAAAATTAAGGTAAATATATGTATATCGGAATAACCCCGGCCTACGGGGACATGAAGAGTGAGGTGTTTTCGGGTAACAATTCTCTGACTTCTTTTGCGCTCACAGGTGGAAGCGTTGCGAATGATGCGAGTATCCTTGTTAGCATTTCAGGTGTAACGCAACATCCTGGCACTGACTATTCTGTTGGCTCTTTAGTGAATTTAATTTTCACTACCGCGCCGCCAACTGGTAGCTCAAATATTTTAGTGATCCACTTGGGCAGACAGGTCGATATCGGTACACCGGGAACTGGGGCAGTCGGAATTGCTCAACTTAGCGCAACTGGAACACCAAGTTCGGCAACAGCTTTGAAGGGCGATAACACTTGGGGAACTGCTGGTGGCCCAAGTCTCGGTGTAGATGCAATCATCAGAACTAATGCGAAGGTTATTGCCGCTGACATTACTTTCTTAGGATCAGAAAATGGAATGACTGCTGGCCCGATAACAATTAATAGCGGGATTACCGTGACCGTCACAAGCGGTTCAACTTGGACAATAGTATGAGGATAATATGGCATCAACTCTAAAGATAGATACAGTAACAACTCCAGATGGTACGGGGAATATAACGTTTAGCAGACCTATAGTAGCTGATGGGGCGGCTCTTACAAATCTTCCCGCTAGTTTTAGCCCTAGCGTGGTTCATTTACATACCACAAATGGTTACGGAAGCACGAATAATAAAATACGAAGGTGGTCAACCGTCATAAGCAATACTGGGTCAGACATAACTTATGTGGACAGTGCATCTCTTGGCGGTACGTTTACTATAAACACGAATGGAATTTATTCGATGTCGTATAGCGACCATTTTAGTGTGGCAAATGAATACGGGTTTTCGCGAAACAGCAATCAACTCACTACTGGAATTAGCAGTATCACAGTCGCACACGCTTTATTCTGGGACTCAACCCCAGCGAGTAACACGACTCAAGGAATTTCAATAACACTCTCACTATCATCTGGCGATGTAATCAGAGCGCATGCACTAGGGGCATCTGGAGTTGCCCCAGTTCAAACACGGTTTTCTATTTCGAGGGTTGAATAATGACAGTACAAGCATTTAAAGACAGCGGTGACGGTTACTACGAAGCAGATGTTGTTGATGGACAGCCAGTTCCAGATTGGGTAACAAAGCAAGGCTTAACACCAACGGCTGTAGTATTGCCTGTTGTAGCACCACTCGACCAATGGATGTCCGACATGGCAAACTTCAAACTATCCAGAGAAGTGGAAGATTTAATTACCGAGGGTAGCTTGTCGATGAACGAATATCAGAAAACTATCTATGATTTAAAAATAGCTAGACGTTTGGAGAAACCTTAATGAGTGAATTAGCAACCAATAAAATATCTCCGGTTACGGGTACTACAGTAACCCTTGGAGATAGCGGAGATACATTTACTATCCCTAGTGGCGTAAATATAACGAATAGCGGAACTGCTACAGGGTTTGGTGGTGGTAAAGTTGTACAGGTGGTAAATACACAAGACTCTACAAAGACCACAGGAACTACGGTTCAAGTGTTTGATGATACTATTCCAACAAGTAGCGAAGGGGTTGTCTATTCGGCTCTTGACACAGCGATCACAGCGGCTCATGCCTCTAACTTACTTTTGATTGATGTCATAGTCCAAAGTTCTAATACTGGAAATAATAGCGGGATGATGTTGACTCTTTTTAAGGATTCTGGGTCTGCGGCTATCGCCTCTGCGACTGACTTTACGAGTGTCGGCACAGCATACATACAGACTGTTTTACGGCACTATGTAGCTGCTGGTGATACATCTGCTCACACATATAAAGTTAGAATCGGAAGTTATCAATCAGGAACAACTACAATTAATGGAGCCAGCGGGGGAAGAATACATGGTGGAATTGGTCTTTCTTCAATGACAATAACGGAGATATCAGCATGACAGTAACAATAAATGGAACGGGTACTATTGCCGGATTGAGTACCGGAGGTTTACCGGATGGGTGTGTAGATGCGGATTCGTTAGCTACGGGAGCCGTTACGCCTACGCCAAAGACAGTCCAGACGCACGTTATCGCGGCAAGTAGCCAAAGCGTTTCATCTAACGTCTCTCAAAACATTACTAATCTAAACGCTACTATTACGCCCACAGCAGGTACTAAGATTCTGATTACAGTCCGTTGGACGGGCGAAGGTTCTAGTGCCTCACAATTTGAAACTGTTTTTGGACTTAAGAGAGATACCACAGTCATTGGTCATCCTGCTGTTGCTGGTGTTCGTACTATTGGCATATCTATTATTGCCATCAACCACCAAAGCGATAATACAAGTACCCCAGGTTCTTGTTTTTATCAGTACTTGGATTCTCCATCGACAGGCTCTGCAATAACTTACCATGCAACGATAGAAAGCTCTAACGCACAGACTTTTTATAACAATCAATGTGTATACACTACGACTGACCATATTGCTTATGAGCGACTCACTTCCACAATAACTTTACAAGAGGTAGTAGCACCATGACAGACATATCAATTGCAAATGTACTTAGCTGGAAGCATTCAGATCAACCGGGCATGGAAACGGTAGAAAATGTTATTACGAAATTTCCCGGTGGAATACCTACCGCAGAAGATCAAAAAAAATGGTCGGAGGAATATTCCGCATATATAGCTTCAACGGCATACATAGCGAAACGTAGGGCTGAGTATAAGACATTAGAAGAGCAAGCAGACATGAGATATTGGGATGAAGTAAATTCAACAACTCTGCTTAACGATCACATCGCAAAAGTTAAAGCCGATCACCCGAAAAATTAATGAAAAACGTACTCGACACAGAAATTCGCCTTCCTACTGATAAGGCAATATTAATTTACCAGTGTGGAACGCGGTCAATAGTCTACCCCCCTGAATATATGAAGAAAAAAGAGGAAAAAAATGACAACAAAAGTAACGACAGACTTAATCAATACGCTTGATGCGAGTCAATTAACTGGGACGCTTCCAGCTTCTATGGCTACAGATACTACAAGCATTGAAAATGACATAGCAGTACTGGCTTTACAAAACGCTGTTAATTCAAACATCACTGCACATGGGTTACAGACTAGTTGGATTGAACAGTTTGAGGACAGCAATTCAATAACGGGTTTAACAAATGTGAACCGAGATACATCAGGCGAATATGTGTCAAGTGGCAGTGAAGCGACTTCTACGATATTCGGCCCTCTTTCGGGTAGTGCCGTTGGTAGTGGGTGGGGTGGTTATCACTTTCGTAATTTACTTCAATCCCACTCGGCTACTTACAGTCAATTGCGAGCTACTATAACAACGACAAGTTCGGCCCCTGTAAACAATCTGGGTATTGGTCAGAGAACTGGATCGTACACAGATACTGTTGCTACCCCTGTAGAATTTTTATGGAGTGGGTCAAGCGCAAGTAGCGTATCTGGAGCAGATCAAGTTTCGGATTGGCTTGTTTTTCCAATGACTAACGGCATAGAGTATATAGTTACTGGTTCAATGGGCAGTGGCAGTAACGCATTCTATGCTACCTCGATTCCATCTGGAAATGGTGTGGGCATCAGGGGTAATAGCGACTATGCATGGAATTTAGCTAATGCCCATGACACGGCACCATCCAGTACGCAATCATTTTACCTCATGAAAATGGAAGGAAAGGGAATTGTTGTCAACGCAACTGGCTCATTCACCAGTACCACAATCACCCCACAGGATTCAGCGAGTAAAAGCTCACTAGGTCTGGTTATCTTGTACAAAAACTACGCAGGAACTAACACGCTTAACACTGATGTAGTTGCCAAAGTATCAGCTAATAACGGAACTACTTATTCCACTTGTGTATTAGCCGCCAAAGGAACATTTAGCACGGGCATCAACATAGCGATTGCTCCAGCTATAGCAGTGACGGCTGGCACACAACTTAAATATAAAATAGAGTTTGCTAATCAGGTCGGTGGGTCTAAAGAAGCGCAGATTAATGGCGTTGCTCTACAATATTAAAGGGTAAAAAAATGTGGAAAAGATCGTGGAGTATGGCTGGGCGTTCATCAGCGCAGTATTTTGGTTTTTCTTGCAAAGGCTCACAGGGAAACTCGATGATCTCGAAAAAACAAAAGCCTCATCGGATGAACTGAATGGAGTCAGGAAAATTTTCAGTGATGATATGACCGGAGTGAAGCAAGGGTTGAGGGAATTGGACAGGCGTGTTGACGAAATTGACCATGCAACACAATTGCGGTTAGTGCCTCGCTCAGAATATAAATCTGATATAACTGCCCTCCATTCTAGGTGCAATATTTTATCTGATACGAAAGAAGATAAAGTTCAAGACATCCGAATTGTAGAAAATGCTGATGAAAAAAAGAAAGGCAAATAAAACTTGGATGAAATAAGCGATGTGTTGATTGGCGCGGTAGGGATAATCGGTGGTTTTTTAGCGTTTGCCGGGAAACGGATTTTTAATATAGTTGATAAGGCGAATGCCAGGGTAGATATTTTAGAACACGATATCGTTTCCAGAGATTACATGGAAACGCAGCTTGCACCGATTAGGCAGGATTTAAATTTAATATTGTCGCACCTGCTTGAACATCGAAAAACTGAAGGCTCCCCTGCCGAAGCCCCCATCTCCCGACACAGTCCAAAAGTCTAGCTAACTATAAGTATGGGTAAAAAAAAAGGCAAATTTTTTTAACTACTAATAAATTTTGCCGTTAGGTATGTCGTGGCAGACCACATAAAACGGGGATGAAGATGTTTCTTTTCCAGAGAAATCCAATCCCTCTTTAGTGATTTGTCTTTCAATGTTTGAAATCGAAAAATCCGGTATCTTTCCCATTGAAATTAAATTTGCAACTTTCTTAAAGCCAGATAAGCCGATCATTTCCCGTTTTTCCCTCTGGCTCGTAAATTTTTTGCTTGACCACCTAAACTAACTTGCTCGCGCAATAATAAAACCTCATCTTGAAGCTCTATTATTTTTGCTTGAGCAACTACCAAGTCCTTTAAAAACATCCGTAACTCCTCATTTGTTGTTATTTCGTGTCCTTCTGTCTCTGGTTTTCTTTTCTTTTCTGTTTTGGTAGTAGTCCGTTCTCCTCTTCCTGTTAAAAGCCATTCAACCTCTACGCCAACAATGTCGGCAAATTGCTGTAATTGTTTTGTCCTGGGGCGGTATGTTTGTTTCTTCCATCTAGTTATGCAACTAGGGTCAACACTCATTGCCCTTGATATGTTGGCTTGGCTCATGCCAGATTCTAAAATAGCCTCTTCCATCCTTTCAGCTAACGCTTTATTCATTTTTAAGTTGCTTCCCATTTCTATTTCTCCGTGAAGTTGCTTCAACTTCAGTACTTTGCTGTATATTTAATTCAATTATTGTCTTGACGAATAATTGCGTTCATGTATTATGATTGCACCAACTTGATGATTTATAGATTAGGTTGATGGCTTAATCGTAGTATCGGTTAAATCCTATATTTGTCAAATATTAATTTTTATAAATTTCGATACAGCCCCCTTCGACTACCTCTCTCTCCTTCCAAGTGTTGTTGGGGGTTGTGTCGTCTACATAAAATAAACTGTCAATTTTTCAAAGACTTGAGATTTAATGGAAATATATATTGTCGTAATTTCTGTATTAATTTGGGGCGCATTGGCCGCTATTTTTATTTTAGATTATTTATCTGAGGACACCAAAAATGAGTGAAGAGCTGTTTACAAACTTTCTTAGAGAAGCGGTGACTATGGCCGTGAATGAGGAATCTGCCGCAACCAGTAAGAGTGTGGGTGAGATTGCTGGCGCACTCTCAAAAACACAGGGCGCTATGTCAGGCGCTTTTAAAGATAAGAGCAACCCTTTCTTCAAGTCAAAATATGCTGATTTAGAAGCAGTATGGGGTGTTGTCCGTGAGCCTCTAGCCGCTAATGACTTGTCGGTAGTTCAGTATGTGAGCAAAGATGGCAAAACGATGGTAACTCATCTGTTCCATAAATCAGGCGAATGGATGAAGGGTTATTGGCCTTTCACCCCCAGTAAGCAAGACGCACAGGGCATGGGAGCCGCCGGTACTTACGCTCGTAGATTTGGGCTGGCCGCTATTTTAGGGATTGTCCAGACGGATGATGATGGGCATACAGCCGCCGACAGATGCAAACATTGTGGAAAAACAGAAAAGACAGAAGAAGAAAGCGCTAAGCAGTCCTCTCCTACCTCAAGTAAATCAAACAAATCCCCCAAGCCTAAAATTTCCACCCCACAGGCAAAAAATTCCAGCGATGAACTTCCCATTGATATGGCCAAAGAAGTTTTTGGTGGTGAAGAAGTTCCCCTCATTTCAGAGGAGAGGATTGCTAAGTTGCGTGAAATGATTAACGGGAAAACCACAGAAGAAAAGCTATGCGAGGAAATGAAAGTTAAGCGAATTGAAAATCTGGAGAGTACGCAATACACCAAAGCTATTACGCAGATCAGAAGGCTGGCCAAGGAAGGCGCTTAGTGATCGACTTTAATGAGGGGCTTCATGTTTATACTGAATCTGCTACGGGAATCAAAGTTCCGTCTGTCACAACGATTATTTCAAGTGGGTTGTCGCTTGATTATTCCAACATCGACCCGTGGTATGCGGATTTTGGGACGGCTGTTCATAAGGCTGTCGAGCTGTTTGTTCTCGGTACGCTGGATGAATCTACGTTGATGGAAGAGATCAAACCATATCTGATTGGCTTTAAAAAGTTTTTAGCTGAAACAGAGTTCGAGGTCACAGAGACAGAGCAGAAACTTTTTCACAAAGAGCTATTTGTGGCCGGGACGGCAGACTTGTTTGGTTTGTTTGGAGACAAGTATAGCGTTGTTGACATTAAGAGTGGAGTTAAGCAGAAGTGGCACGGAGTACAAACAGCGGCGTATGCCTGCATGAAAGCTGAAGACGAAGAAATGGGGCGATTCTGCCTGTACTTGAATAAGAAGGGTGGTTACAAACTTGAGAAATACTCCGACCCAAGAGACTTGACGTTCTTCAGGAATCTGGTTGGAGTGCATCATGGGAAAGAGAGGTATTGATGAGCGAGATAGAAAGCGTTGCGGGCTACATTAAGTCTGCTGATTTTTTGATGTCCAACAAGTCTTCGCAAAAAAACATCAAGGCGTTGTATGAAGGCTCAAAGAAACAGGCGTACGACAAACACAAAGCAATTACCACTGAAGAGAAAGCTCAGTTGAAGACATTGATTGAGGTTGAAAAAAAACTCAAGGTTGGCATGGCAGGCTGGAGAAACAAAATTCTGGCAGACGAGATTGCTTCTGGGTTTGAAGGGGTATCTGCCGTACCGGATATCCCAGGCATAAAGTTTAGAGAGTACTGGCATTACGAATTAGTAGATGTATCTGCCGTGCCAGCAAAGTTCTTAATTGTTGACGACCAGGCAATCAAAGATTTCGCCAGATCAACACGGGGGAATATAGATGTAGCAGGAATAAAATTTATTAAAAAAACCGAACTAGCAAGTTCATAGAAAGGGAGAACAATGAGAAATAAAAAGGACATGGAAGTATCAGGTAACTTGACCGATGACCCAGACATTAAAGAAGTAGGCGATAGCTTTGTTGCCACCTTCACAGTTGCCGTCAACACGAAGAAAAAGGAAAACGATAAATGGGTTGATGGAGTTCCAGAATTTATTGACTGCAAAGCATGGGGTTGGCAGGCAGAGGCAATCGCCAACAACTTTCTAAAGGGTGAGGCTATTGATGTGGATGGCCAGTACAAAAAAGAAAGCTGGGAAAAAGACGGGCTAAAAAATTCTCGCGTTTACTGCATTGTGAAGGATTTTCATAAAATACAATTTTCTAAAAGCGAGAACAATTAATGGTTAAGAAGTCTGAAGTGATTTTTGAGGACAGGTTAAATGCGCCTTATCGCTTTCACGCCACCCTTACTCATCTGCCTACTGGAATGGAAATCGAACAGGCTTCCGAAAACAGTATGTCCGAGGCTAGGGAGTATTGCATGAAAGAACTTAAATGGCGTTTGAAGCATTGGGAAAATTACGAGAGGAGTGCGGTATGCAAAGACTTCTCACTGTAGCAGAAGCGGCAGACATTCTTAGCGTCCATCCTAAAACCCTATACAAGTGGATTGGGTTACGCCGCTTTCCTGCCGTCAGGGTTGAGAGAGCGGTTAGGATTACACAAAAATCCTTGGATGATTATCTAATGAAAAAGCAACAGCCAGTTGAATTTTAAATCTTTCAATAGGGGTTAGCAATTGTTACACGAAGTTAAAATATATAACAAAAGTGGCCGCTTAAAATCAGTTGTCACTAGCGAACAGGTTACGGAAAAACATCAGATGAATTACCAGGAGGGTTCCATATTTAGCAAGATGGATAACGCCAAGACCAAAATTTGTAAACATTGTAAAAAGAAATTTGAAACCAGAGACAGGCGCAAAAAGTTTTGTTCTTTATTGGCCTGCGGCAAGGCATACCACATGGAAATTTATCGCAAGCGTAGAATAAAACCTAAACTTCCAGACAGAATTTGCGCTTGGACAGGTTGTACTAGCGTGTTTACACCTAGAAATAAAAAACAAGTTGTCTGCACTGAATACGGAAAATTATGCGCTAAAAAATACTCGTATATGAGAACCAGCATAAAATATCATGCGGAAAAGGTAGCAAAGTTAGCAAGATTAGCAGAGCTAAAGGCAGGAGAAACTTATGGTGTCTGAAAATTATACAGGCAACGATTTTCCATTGTTTAGTAAGGGCAGGGATAAACAAGTTCGGGACATGGTTGAGTTTGTTGAAAAATTTACTGATTGGGAAAAGTTTAAAGAGCTACATGAAAATAAGCCTGAGATTTACGAAGAGTTTTGCAAAGTTTCAAAGGCTATCATTGGCAGAGGCCACAAACAATATTCCGCCTATGGGGTGATGCACATAGTCAGGTTCAGCGCTTGGAAAGAAGGCGTGACGATGAAACCGGGAATGGATTATAAAGTTTCAAATAACATGACTCCATTTTATGCTCGTTTGTTTCTGCGTGATTTTCCAGAGCATGAAAAGTTCTTTTCAACGAAGCCAATTAGGTTGGAAGGTTTCAAGGAAGAGTGGATTGATTCACTGAATAATTAGTTATTGTTAAAATAAAAGTTTCCGGTAGCCACAAGGTCAACTTCGATAAACCTAATCACGCGCAAGCGGTGGTCGATACCGGGAATGAGTTATAGGCAGTCGCTTTAAGTGCAAACCACTCTCAGCAAGTGGCAAGCGATACGGGGTGGTGAGGTTGAACAGGGTGCTTCACTTACTCCAGCCTTAAAAATAGGCAGGGAAATTAATAGTGCTACAACACGATAATTTCCTGATGGGGATTGGAAAGAATACTTGGGCTTTCCTTTTCCCCGCCTTCAAATAAAGAGAGAAAAATGATTCACCAGTTTAAATTAGAAGCAGATATGGAAGACATTAGGGAAAAGGTGATGGGACTAACTTCTCTTTGGAATTTCCGTCTGCCAGATCGGCCAATGTATACGCTGGGGGCGTCAGCTTACCTGGATATAGAGAGAGAAAACAAAACCGATTACTTTGATTCCGTCAATATTTGCAACGGGGCGCTGGCATATTGTTTCGGTTCTTTATACCGGGAGATTTCAGATGTTTTGGAAGATCACTTAAAAACGTATATCACTTTTGATTCAAGTATTGCTCTGCCAGGATTCCATATTTTCTTAGCTCACGAAGCCTTTGTCACTAGCGGGGGGCTGTGGCATATGGACATGGGTCATTTGCAACTAGGGCTACCAGACGTTGATCCTATATCCTTCACGGCCACAGTGCGTCTGCCGAAAGATGGAGGCGGGTTGCAATACAAAGAAGACGGCGAAGAATGTTATCAGCCTTATGAGCTAGGTGGAATGGTACTGCATGAGGGGTGTATTTTGCACAGAATAGCGCCGTTTAAATCGTATCACGAAGATGATGAGCGAATAACCCTACAAGGTCACGGCGTTAAGATTGACGGGCAGTATGTTTTATTTTGGTAATAATTATAAATTGGTTATTTGGAGCGGTAGGCTTTATATTATAAAAGCGATATAAGGCTTGCCAGAGAGAGAGAGGCTTATATGTTCTTACGAGGAATTATTTATTGGACAAAGTTTCGAGACAGAAACGGCAAGCAGAAAGCTGTCTCACTGGAAACATCAAACAAGGGGCTGGGCAAACAGCGTGAAGCTAAAATGAGGCTTGAAGCTGTGGACGGCAAATTCTTTGACTGTTTTAAGGGAGACAAGATGAACATCATGGAATTACTTGAAATGTATGGCAAAAGAGCTACAGGTAATAAGTTGGCCGCATCGTCTATCAATCAAGAAACGTCTCTCCGAAAAACTGTTAATAAAGCTTTCGGAAAGATGCTATTACCTAATATAAAGTCGTTGGATGTCGAAAACTACATCCATATGCGGCGAGTTTTAGGAATAATGGATAGCTCGATAGGGAACGAACTTAATATGCTGAAAGCGGCATACAAACTTGCGGCAGGTCAATGGGAGTTACTAAGAAGCAATCCCTATGACCGATGTTGCAAGCCACCCAAGGGCAAAACACTGAGAGATAGATATCTGTTACCGGATGAATCTCTTCGTCTATTGGGTTTTTTGTCAAAGCCAGAAAATGAGTGGCTTCGTGATGTTGTGATATTTGCACGGGAAACAGGGTTTAGGATTTCTAATATAATGGATTTGAGGTTCAAACAACTCGATTTTGAACGGAAAGTCGTAACGATTTCTGGCCATTATACGAAAACCAACAAGCCGCTTTCTGTGCCGATGTCACGAAATGTTTACCAGATTTTGCGGTTTTTGGCAGACGTCAAAAGGCATCCTGAGTTCGTTTTCGTAAAGTGGAATAAGCGTTTAGAGAAATATACGCCTAGAAAGCCACGGATGACGAGCTATGATTTCAAGGTTGCATGCAACAAGATCGGACTAGAAGATTTTAAGTTCCATGATCTACGCCATGATTTTTGTTCCAGGCTGGTACAGGCAGGGCAATCATTGCAAGTTGTTCAGCAGTTGGCCGGCCATACTGACATCGCCATGACACAAAGATATGCTCATTTAGCACCCGCGCAAAAACAGGATGCTATCGAGATATTTAATCTTGATGTTGGTAACAATTTGGTAACAATGGGGTAATTTGAAAAACTAAAGGGTTGTTTTTAAAGGAGTTTTGAGTTAGCGCTTAATCAAACTGATATTAAACTAATATTGCGCTAAAATTTACAAAACTTTACCATAAAACATTGAATTGGCAAGCCTTATATCGCTTATCTTCCAGTTCTTTCCCTCCTAGCAACAAAAAAAATCTTTAACCTTTTCAACTGTTTTCAACCTGAATCCACTGTATTAAATCCAAGCTGGTAACAATTTGGGAACAATCAGTTATTCAATATGAGCGTTATCACTACGCTTTTGAGCGGTGGAACTTGAAACAAAAGGCTTGTTAATGACACTTAAAGATTGGATTAAAGACAACATTGTGGGATTCGGATATTGCGCTTTTAAGGATCGAGCCATCGAAGGATTAATGGTCATCGGAACTTGCGTAGGTTGCAAGCATTGGGAGTCCGACATGGATTTTTGCTCATTACGCGATGAGCTGGATTGGGATAAAGATGATGGTTGTATTAGATGGGAGAAGAAGTGAGCGGGGGGAAACGAGAGATTCCTGTAAATCAGAGTCAACAGATACGGAGAAAGAATGAAATATTTGCAGATTGTTGAATGGAACAAGTGGCAGACATTCCGAACAGATAGAGCAACGCCACCCTGGATAAAAGTTCATAGGAATTTATTGACTAATCCAGAGTGGGCTTCTTTGTCAGATTCGGAGAAAGGACAGCTAGTTTCAATATGGTTAATCGCCGCAGACAAAGATGGCCGGGTTTCAGCAGATGCACGACTTTTACAGAAAGTAGCTCTCTTAGACAAGGCTCCTAACATCAATAGATTTAAGGAGTTACAGTTCTTGGCGCCAATTGGTTGTCAAGATGACGTCAAAGCGCCGCAAGATGACGCACCAGAGAAAGAGAAAGAGAAAGAGAAAGAGAAAGAGAAAGAGAAAGAGAAAGACTTTGTTCATTTTGATTCTGATTTAGCCTTCGAGGAAATTTGGGCAGACTATCCAAAGGCAACTGGGAAACAAGCGGCTAAGACTTTTTTTGTTAAGAGTGTCACTTCGGAGGAGAACTTTGAAGAAATCTGCCTCGCCCTTAATAACTATAAATCTTATGTTGAGAAAGAGAGGTTTGGTGGATTTAAAGATTTACAGTGGCAGGGTGGTAGCCGCTGGTTTAATCCGAAGGAGTGGAAAAACTGGCTGGAAACCGTAGACAAGCCGAAAGATAATCGTGATTGGATGACCGAAGCTCAAAGGAGTTTAGTTTTATGAGCTTTGTATGGGCTGATTTTGGGATCGAAGTAAACTCAAGCCAAACCGGAGAATCTAAAGCCGCTTGTCCTAAGTGTTCTCATCAACGAAAAAAGAGTAAAGACAAGTGCCTTTCAGTGAACATGACTTCAGAATTATGGAAGTGCAATCATTGTCAGTGGTCAGGCGGGTTATTACACGGAGAAAAGGGTCAAAAAAAGGAAGTAATCGCAAAAATTATCCCAAAACCCGTCAAGATTGGAAATATACTGTCAATAATACATCAAGAGTACTTGATGAATAGCCGTAATATCTCTCTAGAGGTCATCAGCCGCCATAAAATCTTTTCTGAAGGGCAAAGCATCTGCTTTCCTTTTTACAGGGCTGGAGTGGCCGTTAATTACAAAAAGCGACCTGAAAAAAGAGATGATTTCGGGAAAATGAGGTTCGGAATTTCTGGTGGTGAGATTACTTGGTACGGGATTGACGATTTAAATGGGAAAAAGGGCGATCCAATTATTATTTGTGAGGGTGAAATAGACAAACTTTCGCTTGATACTATCTCAATTTATGACTCAGTTTCTGTTCCAAATGGGTCGAAATCTAAGCTGGATATTCTGGATCAGATTGCTCATAGGTTGGAGGACGTAATAATTTGCGTTGATTCTGATGCCGCTGGTGACGAGCTGGCAGACGAGCTATGCAGGAGAATTGGAAAAACTAAATGTTCCAGGGTTCATTACCCGGCAGATTGCAAAGACATTAACGAAACCATGTGCAAACACGGTGTTGAGATAGCTTCCCAGTGTGTCGTGGCCGCCAAGCCTTATCCAGTTGAGGGCGTTTATGATATTGAGGATGTGGAAGATGAAATCTGGTCAGACTACGAGCATGGGCATAATTGTGGATTACCTACAAATATATCTAAAGCGCTTGATTACCATTATCGAGTTCTTACTGGACATTGGACTTTAATTACCGGAGTGCCATCTTCCGGTAAATCCCAATTTCTAAACACTATCGTATACCAGATGCAAAAAGTTCACGGGTGGAAAATAGGAATCTGCTCCCCAGAAACACAACCCTGCCAGCTTCACTATGAAGAATTAATCCAACTCCATATTGGGAAGCCTTTCAATAAACCTTCAAAACCTGGCGATCCCCAGCAGATGCCGCCCGAAGATGTGGCTGACGGGATTGATTGGTTTAAAGACAACTTTAAAATGGTGTTACCCCGGCGAGGAGGTGAACAGAAACTTTCTATTGATGCAATCTTAGAAGAGTTTGCTGTTCTGGCGAAGCGCGGCTTTAAAGGTTTTGTTCTCGACCCTTACAATGAAGTCAGTATTGAAGGACGGGTTGGACAGAACGATTACGAATATATTTCGGTTTTCTTAACCAAAATACGCCGCTTCTGCATTGAGCATGACGTACATATCTGGGTAGTTGCACATCCAAGGAAAATGGAAAAGAGAGGTGACGGCCAATATGAAATCTGCCGGCCTTATGACATTGCCGGCGCTCATTATTGGTGGGATAAAGGCGAGTGCATACTTTCTGTTTGGCGTGAAATGCCGACCTCGAAAACAAACGAAGTAAATATACATATTCAAAAAGCTAAGCCAAAAACAGTTGGAGCGCAGGGGATGATTAGCCTTTGCTACGACATTCCCAGCGGCAGATATTTTGATCTTGATGAGGTGAGGCAGAGGAAAACGCAGATAAAACTATTACAAGGAGTCTAAATGTCAAAAATTAAAGAGGAAATTTAAGTATGCCGATGATCCGATCTGTATTCAAGATGAATCAAGAAACGGGAATGATGGACGCGAGGTTTATCTTTCGAGATGACAATGATCTTTCAAAAGATTACAGCGATTTTAATACGATGGAAAAGCTGTGCAACAAAGTTACCGCCGCATACAACAACCAGAATCCAGAAAACGATTCGGATGCAATCGTTGACCAGCTAAAGGATTTCGATTTAGGGATATCTTTATCAAAGGAGGACGCATGACTGACTTAGTGGAGGAGATAGAGAAAACATTTAAAGGCGAATACCCAATACGCAATGCAGATTTCGCTATTGCCATGCTCAGATGTATTCAATTGGCAGAGCGCAAGAACAGAGACTACGCAGACGGTGACGATCCATACTCAAATTTTAACCAAGCTGTGGAAATGGGGGTTGCGCCTCATGTTGGCGTAGCTTTAAGGCTGGGGGATAAGTGGAAGAGGTTCACAAAATTCATAAAAAAAGGCGACTACGCTGTAATCGGTGAAACATTTCAAGATACTTGCGATGACCTCACGAATTACGCGCAAATTTGCAAACTGCTTTACATGAAAACTCAACCTAACCCTTACCCTCCTCTTTATTCGGATACGGATAACAACGATGTTGACCGTGAAAGTTTAAAGGTTCGGCAGACGCCGAAAATAGATGGGGTTAAACTAAAAAAGAGGATTTTCCACCATGAGCGACCTTGAAGAATTATTTTTACACCAGCTAAAGGCCGAGGGATTGCCCCGGCCTGAAGTTCGGGAGTTTAAATTTCATCCAACCAGAAAATGGCGTGTCGATTTTTTATATAACACTATAAATTTGGTAGTGGAAATTGAAGGCGGGCAATGGCTAGGATCAAAAGGCGGGCATACATCAGGAAAAGGATACGAAAAAAACTGCGAAAAGTATAACGAGCTGACAGCTTTAGGTTATCGCCTATTGCGATTCACTGGCGGTATGCTTAGAAACGGAATAGCAATGGAGCAAATGAGGAGGGCGCTGACATGAATGCTGGAGAAGAGATTGAAGCAGATGTCCAGGCGGAAGATGTTAGTAACGATTTACTAGCTTTTATATTGGAGCTTGACAGGGAGATAGGGATTGAGGTTGCTAAAAATTTTGGGGGAGTGGAGTATTTTATTCCTTCTTATGACTTTATATCCAGAAAGTCTAAGTACAGATATATCCTGAGAAAAACAGAAGCCCTCACTCCCACAAACAAAATCGCTAGAGATTTGAGTATGGGGGTAAGGGCTATCCAGAAGATTAAGGATAATTTTATAAAGGAACCGCTTCGTAAAGACCTTTCTGAATCCACGCTCTAATTACATAACTTGAGGTGCGGTCAACACTGGCCGCATACGCATTGATTTCCTGCAATTGGTCATAATTTAATCTGATATTTTTTAAGACGTCCAATTTCTTGGCCGCAACTTTATCGCTCTTTTTGATTGTTCGTTTAATTGTTTTCATCTCTCTCTCCCTCCTTCTCTTTTATTAAATTAATTAAGCAAATATATAATGTCTAATAATATTGGAACTAATACTGCCGTCCAGACCATCCATTTAAAATTCAATTGTATTGAGCCGCCTTGGCTCTAGCTTCACTCTTTCCATCATCTTTGGCCATGCCGGTGGTTATTTTTCGCAATGTTTTAAGGCCGCCAATAATCGCAACCGCTTTATGTACATCTGCCGGGACTGTTTCCGGTCTTTCCGTAATTAGGTATTCGACTAGACAGGGGTAACAAATTTTCTGCCCATTCATAAGCTCTTCCCCTGAATCGGTTTCTATCGCCTTGACTTGATCTGCCTGATCGCCGCATTTATCGCAAGTTTTCATAATATTATACTCCTAGACAAAGTGTTAAAACTGCTAAGACGTAAAAAAGAGCGCCTATTAATAATGCTTCAAAAAAATCTGCAAACATCTTATAATCTCCTGTCTGCCGGGGCGCGCTCTCTAAGTAACGCCCCGGCGGGTGGTTTAATATCCCTGCCGCTGGCTAAGGCTGGCGGTGGGGATTATAGATATGCCGCACCATAAGCACTCATGCGCTTTAGGCCGTTGAAATTATCAAAAATATTCCCTCTGGCGTGTTTCGCTGGGGCTTTCCAGCTTGCCGACTTCAAAACATCGCCATTCTTCTTGTCAATAAAGCAATAAACGCTAGAATCAACAAACTGCTCGTCAATTTCCTGCCCTCTTGCCTCGGTCACTATTATTTTAAAATAGCGTTTGCCGGTTGATACTCTTAACCGGGTGGGAATAAAATGCCTAAACTGTTTGT
>Ga0308018_10000301_pt1 | contig 26015 bp, 28 predicted proteins | sample Neamet282_FD_203130 | JGI IMG/M metagenome (GOLD analysis project Ga0308018, IMG submission 203130) | Marine microbial communities from water near the shore, Antarctic Ocean - #282 | ecosystem: Environmental > Aquatic > Marine > Unclassified | place: Southern Ocean | collected 2014-10-01
TTTGAAGCTAAAACTAGAAGTATAGTGAATAATCTCATGTTTAATATTTTTCTAATTCCTCAATTAATTTTTGGGTCATCATTTTCAATTCGCCCTTATTATCCTGAGACTGTATACTCGTAAATCGAGCCATTTCACAAGCCTCAAATATTGAATTGAAGTCCATGATCAAATGAGCCTCAACTTGCTTTGAATTCAATAAATCTAGAACTTCATCTTTGTTAAATTGTGCTCTTTTTAGACCCCATTTTTTAAAAACAAACAACTGAATTGCTTGCTCAATAGAAGTATGTAAATCGGCGTTTGGTTTATTTAAAACCCGTATCGATTGTTTACTCGCAGAACCTTTCTGTAATTGCTGTAAATTAATAATAGATTTTCTGGTAAGCACAACTAGGATAAGTACAAGTACCACAAAGAATAAAGGAATAAACAAAAGACTGTAAAAAAGAGTAGAACCATAAAATAGTTCTTGGGAACTACTAAAGTTTTTTAAAGACGTTTTTACATACAATATATCCTTTCCTATAAAGCTTACATCTTCTTTCGTAATATTACTCAACACTACTGCTGTAGAAGTTCCAGAGTTATCACCATTCACATTTAAGGTATACGAAGGACTGTCTATACTAATGTATTTTTTAGTGCGAGGATTGAAATAACTGAAACTAACAGAACCTATTTTATAAGTTCCTGTATTTCGTGGAATCAATAAATATTCTTTCCTTTTATATCCTGATAAACCACTTTGTTTTAGCTTAATACTTTCTTTGTATTTTGGCTCGTAAGCTTCAATATCTTTAGGTATTTCAAAAGCTGGCAAATCAACCATTCTTAAATTTCCATTACCTGAAATTCGCAATGACAAATTTGCAGACTCATTGGTTTGTATGGAGTCTCTGTCTAATTTTGTACTAAACTCAAATTTACCTACAGCACCATTAAAATTTGTAGGCATCCCTTTTGTAGGTAGTGGTTTAACCTGTAAACTCTTACTACCAGTAGAACAAATAATTGTAATCATTCGGGATGTTCTTCTTCCAAAAAAATCACGTTGATTGGTAGGTATAGCTACTGGAACTTCTAATTCCATTTCAGCGATGGATAAATTGCCCGAACGCTGAGGAATAAGAACCAATTTCTTTAAGGTAGCTACTTGAAATTTCTTTCCTTTTATGTACTCTTCGGTTCTAGGATAATTCTTTCCCAGATCGTATTCTTCATGCCAGAAACCGGTATAAGTAGGATTTTCTAAGAATGTTAGAGAACGTATTTCCTGACTAAAATAGAGTTTATAAGTCGCCGTTACTTGTTCGCCTACATATGGATTCGAATTACTTAAAGACAATTCTAAAAACACATTACTTTTAGCGATTGCTTCAGGCGAATTATTAGAACTAGATTTAGGACTCGACTTAAGAACTTGAATAGAAAGTGAATTGGACTTCAATTGCTTGCCTTTCACTCTTATTTTAGCAGGTTGTATAGTAAATACACCCATCTTTTTTGCGCGTAATCTATAAGTATATGAAGTTTCCTTAGTTATACGATTATTAATCATACTTGTGCTAGACGAAGAACTGGGTCCAGCCAAGACAGTGAAGTTTGATAGATTTGGAGCCACAAAACGATCCCCACTAGCATTTAAACTAAAGCTTAAGCTAAACTGTTCGTTTAAGCCGATTTTATTTTTATTTGTTGTCGTACTAAATGTCTGTGCCATTAAGAGCACAGACTGAAATAATACAATTATAAGGAGTAATTTCTTTTTCATTTGTCCTACCAATCTTTTTCGATTTTCTGCTTAGTACCCTTAATTTTGTACTTCTTCATTTTGTCTTGCACCTTGTTCTCTTCTTGCTTTAATGCTTCCAATAAACGCATAGCTTCCTCCGCAGTCATTTTATCTTCTTTAGGCTTGGCTTGTTGATCCTGTTGTTCTTCTGACTCCTCACCATCTGTTTGCCCTTTATCTTTTTGTTCTTGCTCAGAATCATCCTCAGAATTTTCGTCTTCCTCCTGCTTATCTCCTTCCTCTTGCTCCTTATCGTCCTCAGTCTCTTCTTGATCTTGATTTTCAGAATCTTCCTTTTTCTTATCGCCCTTTTCCTGATTATCTTTATTCTCGTCTCCTTCCTCTTTATTCTCTTCGTCTTGGTTTTCCTCGCTCTCTTCTTGTTCTTCTTGCTCTTGTTGTTCCGCTAACTGTTGCTTAGCATAAGCATAATTATATCGAGTTTGATGATCCTTTGGATTTACACGCAAAGCATCTTTATAAGATTCTAAAGCTCCTTCTAAATCTTGTTGCTGCAACAATACATTGCCTTTATTATGAAGTGCATTAGCTTTTAGTTCAGGGTCGTCTGTAGTAGAACTCACTAAATCGAATGAAGCAAGGGCTTCATCAAAACGTTCCTGTTTTACTAATGCATCGCCCAAATTAAATTGAGCTTCTAAAAGATTAGAATTTTCCTCAATCGCTTTTTTATAATTCACTTCAGCATCAACAAAATTACCGGAATCATACTGAGAGTTACCATTTCTAGTGATTTTTCTTTCAGATTGCGCCGACAAAATAGAAATACAAACAAAAGTGAAAACGAGAAATAAACGGTTATTTAGTTTCATTACCAAATAATTTAATTTTTCTAATCCAAAGCGTTTTTCGACTTGGAGTAAGAGATTCTACTAAGAAAAAGAATAGAGCTAAAGCTAAGAACCACTGAAATTTATCTTCATAATCCGAAAATAATTCTGTTTCAGATTCTACCTGTTCCATTTTAGACAGGGCCGTTTTTATAAACTCAATTGTTTCTTTTGTTCGGGTACCATCAATAAATCCACCATTGGTACTTAGCGCTAATTGTTGCAACATCTCTGCGTCCATTTTAGTAACGACAACATTATTACTTTTATCCTTTTTATAGCCTTTAATAACACCATTTCGAATAATTGGGATAGGTCCACCTTGAAGTGTTCCTAAACCGATGGTATTGATAATAATTCCATTTTCTGAAGCTAATTCACTCGCTTCTAAAGCACCTTCTTCATGACTCTCTCCATCGGAAAGTATAAACAAAACTCTATTTTGTTCTGTTCCACTTTCAAAATAACTCAAAGCCAATTCTACCGCATTTCCTACGTCGGTACCCTGAGTAGGAATCATATCGGTATCAATTGTTTTAAGAAACATTTTTGCAGCTGAATAATCTGTAGTTAAGGGAAGTTGTGCGTAAGCCTTACCTGCATAAACTATTATTCCTATTCGATCGTTTACCAACTCGTCTATAGCTTTAGACAAAATTTGTTTGGCCTTTAATATTCTATTAGGAGCTACATCTTCCGCCAACATACTCTTAGAAACATCAATGGCAAAAACTACATCTACACCTTTTCTGGTAATTGTTTCTAAGCGAGTACCTATACGTGGGTTAACCAAAGCGATAACCAATGCAACCAAGCCCAAAAACTGAAAAAGCATTTTAAATACACTCTTTCTATTCGATTGTTTTGGATTTAGTTGAGCTAGTAAAGAAGCATCTGAAAAAGCTGCTTGCTTGCGTTTTCGCCAAGTTTTATAAAACATGTAAAAAACCCAAACGACCAATGGCAGTAAGAGTAAACTTTGATATTGAGGATTTCCTAAATCAAACATTATGCGATACTTTTTAATAAAGTGTACTGAAGTATAAGTTCAAAGAAAATTAAAAATAATGCGATAAAAGCAAATAGCTCAAATTTCTCTTCGTGATTATAATACTTCAATTCTTCTAATTCGGTTTTTTCTAGACTTTCTATTTGCGCATAAATAAGTGATAGTTTGTCTTTACTATCTGCTCTAAAATACATTCCTCCAGTTGCATCAGCAATATTAATTAGGAGTTCCTCATCAATTTTCACATCTATATCCATTAGGACATCTCTTCCCCACATATCTTTAGCAGGATATGGTGCAGTACCATAAGAGCCTACCCCAACAGTATAAACCTTAACATTCGATTCTTGGGCAATTTCTACGGCAGTCATAGGATCTATAAAGCCAGAATTATTTTCTCCATCGGTAAGAAGAATAACCACCTTACTTTCTGCTTTACTCTCCTTTAAGCGAGAAACTGAAGTTGCCAATCCCATTCCTATAGCAGTACCGTCATCTATAAGTCCGTCTTTTACTTCTTTTAATAGGTTTTTAACCACCTTATGATCTGTTGTAAGAGGACATTGAGTAAAACTCTCACCTGCATAAACAACTAAACCAAAGCGATCGTTTGGTCTACCTTCTATAAACTCAATACCAACTTGTTTGGCGGCTTCTAATCTATTTGGGCTAAAATCTTGCGCTAACATACTGGTAGAAACATCCATAGCCAAAATGATGTCTATCCCTTCTTTACTAAGTGTTTCTGAACTTACCTCTGTAGTTTGTGGACGAGCTAATGCAATAATAATAGCTGCTAATGCAGAAACTCGAGTAAGCCATAAGACATACTTTAAAATTACTTTCCAACTAATAGCACTGTCTATTAAGAATACAGAAGACCAACGAATACTAGGAGTTCTCTTTTTAGTAAAACCCATTTCTAAGAGTAATACAAAAGGAAGCAATATGAGTAAATAAAGGTACTCCGGATTTAAAAAGTTAGTATCCTTAAACATCGCTTACCTCCGTTTTCATAGCATGACAATTTTCAACAATCATATAAGACTGACTCATATAATTACTTGAAGTTCGTGCGTCAGGTGTGCTTTTTGCAAATTTCACCAAATCAGCTTCCACTAATAAACCCTCAATTTTAGCAATTAAATCTTTATCCAATTGAGCTGCTTTTAATAGATTAATCGTCTCATCTGTGGTAGACTCTAATGTGTCAATTTCGAATTCTCTATCAAAATAATGACGAAGTATTTCGGTGAGCTCAACATAGTGAGTTTTAATAGCACCTTTTTGTAAATACTCTTGTGTCTGTAATTTCTCTAAAGCTTCCTTTGCTTCTATTTCACAAGGAATAAGAATAATTTCAGTTATAGATTCTTCTTTTTTATTAGAGAATCTTTTCACTAAAAAGTAAATGAGTACCAAAAGTAATAACAAACCAAAAGTGCTCCATATATATGGCTTAGCTTCAGCGAAATTAAATGGAACTTCTCTGGGTTGTTTAATATCAAAAATTGCATTTGTAGTATCTAGTGGAACAGCTAAAAAAGAAATGGCAATTGAGTCTGAAAAGAATGTATCTCCCTGCAGAGAAGAAAAAGGGAACCTAGGCAATACAAAACGACCAGTATCGAAACTTTGAACCGCAATACGCAGTCTGTACAAACTAGTATTCTCTAGTTTTGAAGTGTCAATTTTTCCATAAGCTTGAATTTCTACTGGTGCAATGAGTTTTTCTAAATCTGGCCAAATTAAAGATTGGGTAGATTGTACATAGAGATCCACATTTATAATGTCTCCTATAAAAACAGAATGTGTGTCTGTAGCAACGGCGATTTTCGTTTGTGCTATACCTAAGGTAGAACAAAGGAAAACGAATATGTATAATAATTTAATCAATTTATCTTCTTTTAAAGAATTCTAAGAGTTGTTTAGTATAAGATCTATCCACACGTAAATCCAGATAATCTGTTCCAGACTTAAGGCAGTTTTCTTTAAAATTTGCAACAAACTCCTTGTACTTATTTTCGTAATTTCTACGAATCGATTTTGAGCTAGTATCTACCCAATTTACACTACCAGATTCTGGATTTTGTAACTGAACTAGTCCTATATCTGGTAAGGACTCCTCGGCAACATCTATTACTCTAATAGCAGTAAGGTCGTGTTTGTTTGCTGCTATTTTCAAATTCTTTTCATAGTCCAAATCTTGAAAGTCTGAAAGAGCAAAAACAATACATTTTTTCTTTACAACTGAGCTCAAAAAACGCAGTGCTTCAGAAATATCTGTTCCATTACTTTTAGGTTTAAACTCAATTAATTCTCGAATAATTCTAAGAATATGAGATTTCCCTTTTTTAGGAGGGATATAGAGTTCAATTTGATCCGTAAAAAAAATAACGCCTACCTTATCGTTATTCTGAATAGCAGAAAAGGAAAGAACAGCACAAAGCTCTGTAATCAAATCTCTTTTCTGTTGTACTCGGGTACCAAAAGATTCAGATTTAGAAATATCTACCATTAACATCATGGTAAGTTCTCGTTCTTCCTCAAAAATCTTAATATGTGGTTCGTTCAGTTTAGCGGTAACATTCCAGTCTATATCTCTAATATCATCTCCAGCTTGGTACTTACGCACTTCAGAAAAAGTCATTCCTCTTCCTTTAAAATGCGAGTGGTATTCTCCCGAGAAAATATGATTGGATAATCGACGAGTTTTGATTTCGATCTTCCGAACCTTTTTTAAAAGCTCTTTAGTCTCCATATTACGGCACCTCTACTTTGTTTAATATTTGCTCTATAATATCTTCAGCACTAACATCTTCGGCCTCAGCCTCGTAGGTAAGTCCAATTCTATGTCGAAGTATATCGGTACAAACAGCACGTACATCTTCTGGTATTACATAACCTCTACGTTTAATAAAGGCATATACTTTTGCTGCGGTAGCTAAATTAATGGATCCACGTGGAGAAGCACCGAAAGAAATAAGTGGACTTAAATTTTCTAATCCATAACGTTCTGGATAACGTGTAGCAAAAATAATATCGAGTATATAAGACTCTATTTTCTCGTCCATATAAACAGTTTTCACCACTTCACGAGCTTTAATAATTTGGTCGATGCTTACAACAGGCTTTACAATTTCATACTGCCCTTTTAAGCTATTACGCATAATAATACGCTCGTCTTCTTGCTTTGGGTAATCGATAACCGTTTTTAGCATAAATCGATCTACCTGAGCTTCGGGCAATGGATAAGTTCCTTCTTGTTCAACTGGATTCTGAGTTGCTAACACCAAGAAAGGTTCTTCCATCTTAAAGGTTTCAGAACCGATGGTTACCTGTCGTTCTTGCATCGCTTCTAATAAAGCAGATTGCACTTTTGCAGGAGCACGGTTAATTTCATCAGCTAAAATAAAATTCCCAAAAATTGGTCCCTTCTTAATACTGAATTCATTCTTAGGCATATTGTATACCGTAGTACCTATAACATCAGACGGTAATAGATCTGGAGTAAATTGAATACGACTGAAATTTCCATCTATAGCTTTAGCTAAAGTGTTTATAGCAAGTGTTTTTGCCAAACCGGGAACCCCTTCTAAAAGAATATGCCCGTTACCTAATAAACCGATTAATAATCGCTCTACCATATGTCCCTGACCTATAATAACTTTATTAACTTCCATAGTTAACAAATCGATAAATGCACTTTCGTCCTTAATTTTATCGTTAATTTCTTTGATGTTTACACTATCCATTCTAAATGTGTTTATATTTGTTGCCTTAAGACGAAAACAAACATAAATTTTGTCGTCGCCTTAGCGGGTTAAGCTATGGTTAATAGTTGTTAAATATTGTTAATTTTCGAAGCTCTAAATTAGTTATTTCAATCAAAAAAATCGTACATATTTAATGGAACTTCTCAACAAGAAATTCGTCTTGATTTATTTACTAATTGTCTGCACCTTTTCTGTTGTAAATGCACAAGAGAAAGAACGAAGAAACGAATTTGTAGATGCAAAGAAATACTTACCTACATTAACTTTTCAAGAAGGAGGGTTTATGAAAACCTCAGAAAAGAACTTCCCAATACCTATAGATTTCAATACACATCAAGATGCCAATGGAGATGAGAAGTTTGATCCAGAGGATAATTTGGAAAACATGGTTACCTATGCCATAGGAAAGAAAATTAAGGGAACTGGTAGAACAGGTTTAGAAGACAGAGGACCAAACAACCAGGTTCCAACAGTCTATTTTAACTATGCCGAAACGTATAGTCATAATGTGTATCAGTATTGGTATTACTACGGAGAGAATTCGCATATTGAAAATCACGAACACGACTGGGAGTCGATATTTATCTACGAAAGAGATACTGTTCCGGTAATTGTACAGATCACCTCTTTTGGTAAACTTCACAATCATGGATGGAAAGAATTTCAATTAGATGATGGGCATTTAGTTTTAGGTGTTAGAAGAGGAGATCACTCATTTAGTACTAAAGCAAAAAACGGTGTAGTAATTCGGTACAATGGAGAAATTCATGCACAAGAAGGTTTATTATACGAGGGGAATGGTCAAATTATACCATGGACTTTATACAGTTCTAAAGACTATACAAAGAACACAAAGACCTTAGACGAAACCTATGCTACAAAATTCTATTACGGTGATGTAGCTTATCCGAGAAGTGGTACAGAAATGGACTTGGTAAGGAAGGCTCCTTGGAGAAGAAGACGCTGGAGAAGACCACGCAAAAAAGACCAATAAATTTCCTATATTCGAATCATCAAAACATTAAAAATGAAACTACTTTTTAGAGCAATCCCTCTACTTTTATTTTTACTAATTTCTTCTTGTGTAGAAGACCGTTGTAAAACTTGTGAATCTACCACTTACTATGTAATTGAAGGAGGTCAGCTTTACATGTTAGAATCTGTAAAAGAAGATTATTGTGGCGAAGAACTTCAAGAAATGATTGATCTGGATTATACCACAGAAACTGTGGATCAGGGCGTGTCTGGAACTATAGTGGAATTAACCACATTTATTACTTGTTATTAATTAAGCTATCGATGAAAAAGATATTATTCCCAATCGGATTATTACTTTTAGTTTTTACTTCTTGTAAAGAAGAATGTAAAACATGTGAAATTGAAGTTTTCTATAACGGAGCGAAAATGGAGCATTTAAAAACTGTAAATGTATATTGCGGAGAAGTTTTAGACGCTATAGAAAATGAACCTAAATCTACTATCGCAGGTCCAATAGAAAGAGTTAGAACTTGTACAAGCTATTAAATGAAGTATTTATTCGGATTTAGTGTTTTCATTATTTTAAGCTTTTCATCTTGTATTGAAGAAGTTTGCAAAACCTGTAGTATAACAATAATGCATGATAATGTTGTACAGGATGACTTAACTACAGAAGTTGATTTTTGTGATTCTGAATTATTACTAATCGAAAATACAGCACCTATAATTCAAACTGGTGAAGATTATATTATTACGATTACAACAACTTGTAATTAAAAAAAAGGCTCCTTTCGGAGCCTTTTTAGTTAGTTAGTTAGTTAGTTAGTTAGTTAGTTAGTTAGTGTAATAAGTTTTCGAGTTTTAAATACCGCTCTCTAGAAATTCCTACCAAAGGAAGTCGAACGTAATCATCGCAAACTCCTTTAATCTTTAAGCAGGCTTTTATTCCTGCAGGATTCCCCTCAACAAACAGATTGTCTATAATTTCTAATTGTGGATAATGCAATGCCCTTGCTTTTTCTAAATTACCTTTTAATCCTTGACGAACCATTTCAGAAAACTCATTTGGCTTAGCCATTGCTTGAACAGAAATTACACCTACCGCTCCCATCAGCACCATTGGTAACGTTAATGCATCATCTCCAGAGAGAACATTAAACCCTTTAGGCTTATCTCTAAGAATGTGCATAATTTGCTCCATATCTCCAGACGCTTCTTTTATGGCAACAATATTTTCAAAGTCATTAGCCAAACGTAAAGTAGTCTCTGCAGACATATTAGAACTCGTTCTTCCAGGAACATTGTAAAGGATGATAGATACAGGGCAAGCTTCAGAAATAGCTTTAAAATGTTGGTAAATCCCTTCTTGAGTTGGTTTATTATAAGCAGGAGAAACAGAAAGTATAGCATCTATTCCAGTAAAATCGGTAGTATTGATTTGATCAACTACAGCTGTTGTATTGTTTCCACCAATTCCAACTACAAAAGGTAAACGACCATTGATTTTACTTTTTGAAAAAGCGACAATATCTAGCTTTTCGTCTGTTGATAAAACAGCACTTTCGCCAGTAGTACCCATAGAAACTAAAAACTCTACACCTCCATCAATTAAATATTCAATAAGGTTTTCTAAACCTTTATAATCAATTGATTTATCTTTACTAAAAGGAGTTACCATTGCGACTCCTGTTCCTTTAAAATCTGTTTTCATATCGGTTCTATACGATTTAAATAATACGTTATTTCTTTAATCAAAGCTTCTAAACTTTGGTCTTTAGTGTTGTCTATACTTAAGTCTAAAACCCCAACATCTGCCCTACACCTACCAACTTTAAATTTTGCTGGTGAAGCAACAGCCATATAAGTAAGCGGATAAAATTTTGTTAAAGTCAAATCTATTAGGATGTCGTACTCCTCTTTTAGAAAATTATCTATAACCATACCTTGAGGTTTACCAAACCAATTTAAATTCTCATTAGAGAAAAAATCGAAATGTAAGGTAGACATATGTTCAAAAGACTTGTCCTTTTCATTAACAAAACCCATAGCAGAAACTAAATCCTTTCCAGGAGATAAAATCTTTACGAGTTCTTTTACTCGGATAATATCTTTAGGGTTTGTAGCATCAAATAAAACTGTAATCTTTTGAGCAGTTTTCAAATTAAAAACAGCACGTGTACGTTCGGTTTCTAAATCCGATCGTTTTAATTGCCACTCACCAAACCAATGTTTTATGTCTGTTAGAAATTTCATTTTAGTAATTCTATAAATTCATCTTCTGAGATAATCGATACTCCTAGCGTTTCAGCCTTTTCTCTTTTACTAGGCCCCATTTTATCACCAGCAACCAGAAAACTGGTCTTCTTAGAGATTGAAGCCGTATTTTTCCCACCATTTTGTTCAATCATTTTTTTAAGCTCATCGCGAGAATGATGGATAAATACTCCCGAGATTACAAAGGATTTCCCTTGTAGTATATGAGTTCTATCTGCTAAGATAGCCCCGTCTATTTCCAGTTGCAGCTCTGCTTCAACTAATCGGTTTATTAAAACCTTATTCTCTTCAACTTGAAACCAATTTAGTACACTTTGAGCAATTCTACCTCCAATCTCATCTACCTTGGTAAGGTGTTCTAAATCGGCCGATTTTAATGCATCTAGATTTTGATAATGGTAAGCTAATGTTTTAGCTACTGTTACTCCTACATACCGAATACCTAAAGCATACAAAACTCTTTCGAAAGGGATTTTTTTGGACTCTAAAATCCCCGACACAGCTTTAGATGCAGATTTTTCTGCCATTCGATCTAAAGGAAGGATTTGCTCCTTTGTTAAAAAGTACAAATCAGCTACATTAGAAATCAGACCTTCCTTAAAAAATTGGTCAATAGTTTCTGTTCCTAAACCATCAATATTCATTGCCTTACGGCTGATAAAGTGTTCTATTTTACCTTTTATTTGAGGTGGACAAGCTTTATCATTAGGACAATAATGCTGAGCCTCACCTTCCTTGCGTATTAATTGAGTATCACATTCCGGACATTCAGTTATATAAAGTGTCGATTGAGAAAACAAATCTCTTTCTTTTACAGCAACACCAACAATCTTAGGGATTATTTCCCCACCTTTTTCTACATAGACTGTATCGCCTACTCGAATATCTAATCTAGCTATTTGATCTGCATTATGCAGAGAAGCTCTTTTTACAAGTGTGCCTGCCAATTGAACAGGATTTAAATTGGCAACAGGTGTAATTGCTCCTGTACGACCAACCTGATAGGTGATTTTATTTAATACCGTTACAGCTTGTTCAGCTTTAAACTTATACGAAATTGCCCAACGAGGAGATTTGGCTGTAAAGCCAAGTTCTTCTTGCTGTATACTACTATCTACTTTAATTACAATTCCATCAATATCGTAGGGAAGATTTTTACGTTCCTTTTCCCAAAAAGAGACAAAAGACAAAACACCTTCTATAGTATCGTGAGTTTTAGTCTCCGTAGGTATTTTAAATCCCCATTTACGAGCCTCTTCAAGCTTTAAATAGTGAGAGTCAATTTTGTTTTTATCTTCGAGTACATGGTATAAAAAGCAATCAAGAGGACGCTTTGCAACTACGGCACTATCTTGCATTTTTAAAGAACCAGAACTTGCATTTCTAGGATTTGCAAAAGGCTCTAAACCCAATTCTACTCTTTCTTTATTCATTGCATCAAATCCTTTATGCGGCATAAATATCTCGCCACGAATTTCAAACTCTTTGGGTGGGTTTCCCAAAAGCCTTAAAGGAATTGTATTTATGGTTCTTACATTAAAAGTTACATCATCGCCCTGAGTTCCATCACCACGAGTAAGTGCCTGGTGTAGAACACCATTTTTATACTGTAAACTTATTGACGTACCATCGTATTTAAGCTCACACACATAGGTATAAGGTTCTGTAATAATTTTCTGTACTCGTTTATCAAAATCTCTTAAATCTTCTTCCGAATAGGTATTCCCTAAAGAAAGCATTGGACGTTTGTGATTTACAGTTTCGAAATTTTTATTTACTGTTCCACCAACACGTTGAGAGGGAGAATTACTATCGAAAAAATCTGGATTTTCGCTTTCTAGAAGTAAAAGCTCCTCCAATAATTTATCGAATTCAAAATCACTAATTATAGGCAGGTCCAATAAATAGTAAGCGTGATTATGACTTTCTATTTCGGTCCTAAGCTTTTGTATTCTAGACGCTGCGTCCATTTAATTCTAATCTAATAATTGATTAAACGTATAATTACACTTCTGGAAAATAAAAGCAATTTACAATTTCCAAACGGCTTTTATCATTCTATCTTTTCCTTGTAAATCCTTCCTTAATTCTATTGAGGTAAAACCTAAATTAATAAGCATACTTACAATTTCTTCTCCTTTGTTTTCATGAATTTCAAAATATAGTAATCCATTATAATGAAGTTTATCTACTGCAATATTTGCAATAGCTTCATAAAACATCAAAGCATTATCGTCTGGCACAAAAAGAGCTAAATGAGGTTCGTTGTTTAACACATTGGCAGCCATTAGCTTTTTATCCGATTCTAATACATAGGGCGGATTACTTACTATTACATCGTACTTACCAAGGAGACTTGTAGTAGATGGATTTAATATATCGGCGTGAATAAAAGTAACTCTCGATTTTAATATGCAAGCGTTTTCTTTTGCCTTATCCAAAGCAGGAGCCGAAACATCTAAACTAGTGACTCTAGCATGGCTATTTAAATCTATTGCAATAGGTATACATCCAGAACCTGTACCAATATCTAAAAGGCTTTTTCGCTCTAATTCATCTTTTAGAATCCAATCTACCAACTCTTCAGTTTCAGGTCGAGGAATTAACACTTCTTTACAAATCCTAAACTTAGATCCATAGAACCAAGCATAACCAACAATCTGCTGTATCGGGGTGTCTTTCTTTAAAAGAGCCACTATTCTATTCACTTCAATAATATCTTCTTCCTTTAAAAGCTCTTCAGCTTTCATAAGAGCATCGGTTGCTGAGAAATCGAAAACGAATTCTAGTATCCAATTTAGAAAGCCTCTCAATTCAGAATCAGGGAATTGACTCCCTAAAACATCCTTTAAAAATAGTCGAATATCTTTGATTTTTTGCATAGCCTAAAACTAAAGCATTTTGTCTATTTTTGAGCTATGCAGCAGGATGAAATTTACATGAAAAGATGCCTAGAATTGGCCGCTTTAGGTTTGGGTAAAACCTACCCCAATCCAATGGTAGGATCTGTAATTGTATACCGTGGAATAATTATAGGAGAAGGTTGGCATAAAAAGTCTGGAGAAGCCCATGCAGAAGTAATTGCAGTGGATTCTGTTAAAGACAAGTCTCTGTTAAAAGAGTCGACTATTTATGTGAGTCTGGAACCCTGTGCACATTACGGGAAAACACCACCCTGTGCAGCATTAATTATTAAACATAAAATTCCTAATGTGGTTATTGGATGTATAGACACATTCTCTGAAGTTGCAGGTAAAGGAATCGCTATGTTGCAGGATGCTGGAGCAAATGTAAAGCTTGGTGTATTAGAAGCTGAATGCCTCGAATCGCATAAGCGTTTTTTTACTTTTCATCAGAAAAAAAGACCTTATATTATACTTAAGTGGGCCCAAACAAAAGATGGCTTTATTGCTCCTACAACACAACAACAAGGAAAGCCTTTTTGGATTACAAGTTCAGAATCTAAGAAATTAGTACATAAATGGCGAACTGAAGAAGCATCAATTTTAGTAGGTACGCATACTGCAAAGAAAGACAATCCTGCACTTACTGCTCGATTATGGGAAGGCGAACAACCATTAAGATTGGTCTTGGATAGGCAATTAAGACTTTCGACAGACTTACAGGTATTTAACAACATGGCTAAGACGCTTGTATTTACAGCAGAATCAAAAAAGAGTACAGAGTCTACAGAATACATAGCCACTGATTTTTCTAATCTTCACGAAAGCATTCTAAAGGAACTCCATAAAAGAAAAATTCACTCGGTGATTATTGAAGGAGGAAGAGAAACACTTCAATCTTTTATCGATATGAATTTATGGGACGAAGCACGTGTATTTACTGGTAAAGAAAATTTAGAAGAAGGTATTTCTGCTCCTGTATTGATAACAAAACCTACTACAGAAGAAAGTATTTCTACAGACCTGTTGAGCTGGTATAAAAATGATTCAAAAATTAATTGTGTCGGTAAGGCGCATTAACTATAATTTAATAAATGATATACTTACTACTAAGCATCCTCTTTACTACAGGGCTAATACTCATCTTTAAACTGTTTCAACGTTTTGAAATAGACAATTTCCAAGCAATCGTATTTAACTATATTACTGCAGGAAGTATTTGCATATTTCTATCTGACAGTCCATTTGTACCGACACAAATTATTGCTGAACCGTGGTTTAAATCTGCCTTTACTATAGGGCTTATGTTTATTTGTGTTTTTAATTTGATAGCTTATTCTACTCAAAAAATTGGAATTGCAATAACCTCAGTGTCTACAAAAATATCTCTTTGTATTCCTGTAATATTTGGATTTATCTATTATGGAGACAGCATAAGTTTTCTTAAAATATTAGGAATTTCCTTGGCACTGTTCTCTATCTACTTCACTTCAAAAAAAGAACAATCAACAAACGAAGTCAATAGAAATTATATACTAGTTCCTATTGTGTTATTTATTTGTACTGGTTTACTAGACCTCATTTTAATCTATAGCCAGGATACTTACGAAATAGTTAACAAGGGTTTAGAATTAGAGTTTAGTTCTGTACTATATACTATTGCAGGTTGTATTGGAGTTCCAATTCTCTTAATAAAGTATTTAAATGGACATCCATTAAAGCTCAAAAATGCAATAGCTGGTATTGTCTTAGGAATTCCGAATGTCTTGTCTATTGTACTTTTCTTAAAGTGCTTAAACCACTTTCCAGAAAGTACTTTTGTATTTCCTATTAATAATATGGGAATTGTAGCTACATCGGCTATATTTGCAAGCCTCTTATTTAAAGAGCATTTGTCTAAAATTAATTGGATAGGTATTGTGATTGCAATGCTCTCTATCCTTCTTATATCTCTATCATAATTGAGTGAAATAAAGGATTCATACAAAACTATTAAAGCTCCTTCTGAAGGATTCTTTAAAGACCGAGGTTCAAAGTTTTTTGGCTATGCTTATCCTATAACAAGCGAGCAGGAATTAAAACTAAAAATTGAGGATCTTAAAAAGGAACATCATACAGCAAGACATCATTGCTACGCATACCGCTTAAAACAAGATTACTCTGTTTATAGAGCCAACGATGATGGTGAACCTACCAATGCTGCAGGAAAACCGATATTAGGTCAGATTGATGCTAAAGAATTAACCAATGTTGGTGTAGTCGTTGTTCGTTATTTTGGTGGTACAAAATTGGGTGTTGGAGGAATGATGAATGCATACAAAACGGCTGCTTTAGAAGCTTTAAATAATGCTGAAATTGTAGAATGTACAATTGATGAGGAGTTTGAACTTCGATTTGGGTATCCTGAAATGAATACAGTTATGCGTTTTATTAAAGACTTAGGCGTAGACATAATTTCGCAAAAAATGGAATTGGATTGCATACTAATTTTTGCAATACGAAAAAAAGAAGCACTAAAAGCTCAAGAGAAATTTACTGGACTAAAGAACATTAGCATAAAAAAAGTAGTAGATGAATAGGACTTATTTTCAGAAGTGAGAAGCCCTAAATTCATCATTTATAATTGTCAATTATTAATTAAGCATATGGATTACTCAATACTCAAAGAACTACAATCGATACATGCTCCTGCTGGAGATGAAGCTCCATTAAGAGATTTCATAATTGACTATGTAGAGAAAAATAAAGCCAATTGGAAAGTACAGCCAGAACTTATTTATGGCGATGAATTTCAAGATTGCTTAATGCTGAAGTTTGGTACTCCACGTACAGCCATTTTTGCACATCTAGATTCAATCGGATTTACAGTGCGTTATGGTAAAGAATTGGTAAAACTTGGTGGACCAAGACTTCTAAATGGAATTAAACTTGTAGGAGAAGATTCTAAAGGTGCTATAGAAACCGAATTAGTTGTTGATGAGGAAACCAAAGCGATTTCTTATAAACTAGATAGAGATATAGACAGAGGTACTAACCTTACCTTTAAACCTAACTGGCGCGAAGACGAGGACTATATACAAAATTGCTATATGGATAATCGACTTGGGATGTGGAATGCGCTACAAGTTGCAGAGACATTAGAAGATGGAGTTATTGCATTCTCTTGCTGGGAAGAAACTGGTGGAGGATCTGTAGGTTATTTAGGAAAACACATTTACGAAAACTGGGGTGTTCGTAAAGCTTTAATCTCAGACATCACATGGGTTACTCCTGGTGTACCACACGGTAAAGGAGTTGCTATATCGATGAGAGATTCTGGTATACCTAGAAAATCATACATTCGAAAAATTATAGAGATTGCAAAAAATAACAAAATAAAATTCCAGCTCGAAGTTGAAGATGCAGGTGGTTCAGATGGAAATAGCCTTCAGAAATCCCCCTACCCTTTTGACTGGTGTTTTGTGGGAGCTCCAGAAGATAATGTACACACACCTGATGAGAAAGTACATAAAGAAGATATTGCCGATATGGTGAAACTATACAAGGTCTTGATGAGAGATTTATAAAAAAAAAAGGAGCTTAATAGCTCCTTTTTTTTTGTTTTATAAAAGTTTCCTACAATTAAAAAGAGCGTCCAAATCCAAGATATATTCCTTCTGAGCCAGAAATTCCTGTTCTGAAAAATGCAGAATTATAATCATTGATATGTCTGTAACCTAGTCTTAAATTTGGAAGAAAATCCATATCATCAAATGGATCAAAAACAAACAACCCATAACCAAATTCAAATAAATGATTATAATTACCTATTAAAAACACATGAGTAAGATCAATATGAGGAATTGCATCACCCATTCCAGATAGTTTCCCATAACCTAAAGATATAAATGAACTATTCGACACTCTATACTCATAATTAATATTTACATTAATTATCCCACTAAGCCCAGCAGATACACCAATATTAGATCTATTAAATGACCCTTGTGCATTAGAGATAAAAGACGTTGACATTCCAATAAAAAATAAAAGAATAATTTTGGTAAATAATTTCATGAATTTGATGTTTTAAATATTAATAAATATATGTTTTGTTAGAGTTTGTAAACAAATAATTACTCCCCTTCTAAATACTTAAGAAACTCTCTTAGAACTACCCATTTAAACTTCTCTATACTGCGTTCGTAGGCATTAACTCCTGCAGTAGGAAAACTAGCTTGCACACCTTTTAGTTCCATTTTATGTTGCTGATAAACAACTGTACCTAAAGAATTAGTTACCACAAAATCGTATTGAAGCATAGCGGTATGCATACGATTATTTGTTAGACCTCTAGTAGTATTAGAACTAATAGAAATTAAAAAATCTGCATTGATAGGAGCTACAATATTAAATCCTTTTTTCTTAAGGTAAATGCTCGTTTCATTTAAAAGAACAGATTGAGTCATAGGAACTCCTAAATTGAGTTCTTCAGAGGCAATAGCAATTTTAGGCCAAAGTGTATTTATACTTACCTTAAAAGAATTCTCAGGGAAATCTAATAAAGACCTTAACCAAACAGAGGCATTTGCATCTCTTAAAATTAACTCCCAATTAAGAGAGAACTGAACAAAATGAACTTCTTTATAGGCGTCGGCATTATTAATATTTACAGACAACAGACCGTCTTTATCAGAATGGATACTACTTGGAATTCCAGAAATAGAAGACCTTATTTTAAAAGGAACATTCGATTTAGCAATAGAAACCTCTATGGGATCTAAAGATCTAGTATTGCCCATTATTATAACATCTCTATTTTGTGCGCCAGAATACATTTCATAAATAATAGAACTATGGGTGTCAGCCAGAAACTCGAAACACAAGACATCTAAAGGGAATTCTAATTCGGAGTGAATTAGAGACTCATTCATATACAACTTAAGCACATCTAACGCTTTTACAGCATAGTGTACGGAAGAAACAAACTTATCTTCTGCAGCATACTTATTCGCTAATTTATAGAAGCTAAAAGCCTCTTCGATTGCTTGTTGCTTTCTTTTTGAAATTATTTGTTCCCATTCAAATTTAGACAATTGGTAATACAGCCAATATTCCGTTTCATTTTCCCAAGTAGCTGCTCTAGTATATCCTTCCAGATTTTTTTTGCTTTCAACTTGAATTAAGGCTTGATACTCTTCTCGATAAGAATCGCCTTTATCTACTTGATGAAATATAGACTCAGAACTCAAATTAACAGAGATCTCACTGCTTAAATCAGCGAAAGCATTTTGTTTAGCTAAAGCTTCATAATCAGGATTGTTTTTCGAAGATTTGGCAATACCGATATAATACTCGTTCGAAACGGGGCGACTAGAAATCCAATTAGGATAATCGACTTTAGTACTAGAGACTTCATTAATCGAAGTACAAGAAGCCAATAAAATTGTGCAAAAAAGAAGCAAGAAATTCTTCATTAATTTTCCTCAGGATTGTATGCATTAATTTCATTTACGGCCTTAGAACTTACATTCTTTAATGCTGTACTCTTTAAGTCTTCTGTAGATCTTATTGTTCTATTGGCCTTTAGCAGGTTTTGTATTTGTTTACGATCGCTATAACTATTATTTATATTATCCGAATCGCTAGAAATTAATTTATAGCTCCAAGAACCTGAATAAAGATTTTTAGTATTCCCATCGAACTTTATATATCTAACAAAATCTGTTCGTTTATCTGAAATTAAATTAGTGGCTAAGATCTCTCCTGTTTCTGTAGAAATAAGCTTGTATTCTACGGCCAAATTCACAGAGTTGTTACCTTGATATTCGTAATAATAAACTTTTTTATACTTTGTTATAAGGTCGTTCTCCTTTGTGGCTGCATTGTATTTCTTTTGGGTATAAGATTCCCAGCCTTTCTTTTTGATGGGTTTGGGAAGTACCTTTTTCACATCAATACTTACTAGTCTTCCAACTAACAAAGCTTTAGCACCAAACAAATCGCCAGCTCGTGCGGCAGTTTGAGAATCTACCAAACCACTTAAACCCAATTCTTGCTCGTTTAAAATGGTTTGTATATGTACACGATCAATAATTTTAATAAAAGGGTTTTTATTATTGATGAAAAGGTTTAAAAACTGAGATTCAAATGCTTTATGAGCATTTGTAGAATTCGTTGCATTTTCAAAAGGAAGCATCGCTATGGGATATTGTGCTTCTTTTAAAGCATAAGCCTTAAGTTCGTCACTGTCTTTATACGAATTGGTTTTACCGAACAGATAATACGCCTTTCTAAATTTTTTAATTTCTAGGGCTAGATTTCCTTTTCGATAAACAGGTTCTAATCGTGCATAGGTTTTTAACTCTGCTACATCTTTATAAGCAGGACTCAAACGTAAAATTTCATCTAAAAAACTCAAACCTAAATCAAATTGCTCTTTATCTAAATGAGCTAAAGCTTTGTCGTATACAAGAGACAAATAAGCAGCTAAATCATCTGAATAATAATCTTCATAGTAAGAAGGGATATCCAAATTTACTCTGTAAACTTTAGCTTTAGATCTCCATTGAGTGGCATCAATATAAGCGTAAACAGCATTTTTATATTGTTTATCCGAGTGCGTTTTAAAAAAAGTCGCTAGTTTATCATCTAGTACTAATTGTCCCGTACGTTTTAAACCCATGGCAGCATCAATATTAGTGCTTTTACGGGTCAATGCATCTAGGAAATAGGAAGCAGCTTCGGTGTACATTCCTTGCTGTTCGAAGGCTAAGGCCTTTTTTGTCATCTTTTTTGTTCCAGAACACGAAACAAGAAAAAGGACGAATATATAAACTAAGTTTTTGAGTTTCATTGTATAATTCATTTTCACAAATATAAACAAGTTAATGTAGTAATAGTCTAAGAAATGAAATTGTACTTTTGTAAAAAAATTACTGAATGCACATTCTTCTTTCGCCAGCTAAAACTTTAAATATGGACACATTAGTCAGTGTACCTAAAACGAGTAATTTTCCTTTCGAAAAAGAAGCTTCACTATTGATTAAAGACTTAAAAAAACTCAAATCAATAGAGATACAGCAACTAATGAAAGTGAGTACTAAAATTGCCGAATTAAATTTCGATCGGTTTAATGCTTGGAATACTCCTTTAACAAATAAGAATGCTAAAGTAGCGATACATGCATTTAAAGGAGATGTTTATACTGGATTAGATGCAGGAAGTCTAACAGAAAAGGAACTTAATTTTGCACAAGACAACGTAAGTATACTTTCTGGATTGTACGGACTTTTACGTCCTTTAGATCTAATGCAAGCGTATAGGTTAGAAATGGGAACTAAATTCCAAAGTAATGGAGCTAAGAACTTGTATGAATTTTGGGGAGATAAAATTACTGAAGAAATAAATACAAGAGAAAAAGAAACCATTTTAAACCTGGCATCTAATGAGTATTTTAAAGCAGTAAACAAGAACATAATGGCAAATATTATAACACCCGTTTTTAAAGACGAGAAAAATGGTGTTCTAAAAGTAATAAGTTTTTTTGCAAAAAAAGCACGCGGAATGATGACTAGGTTTATCATACAAAACAATATTACTGCGGCGGCAGAAATAAAGAATTTTAATCTAGGTGGCTACGCTTTCAATCAAAGCTTATCTACCGATAAAGAGTGGGTATTTACACGATGAGTTTAATTGGAAAGAATGTTAATTTAGAAGTTTTAAGAAGTACCGAAATTGGACTATTCTTAGATACTGAAGACCGTAATTACAATGGTATTTTATTGCCAAAACGATATGTTCCTTCAGGAATTGAAGTAGGTGATTTTATGGATGTCTTTATTTATAGAGACTCCGAAGACAGAATTATTGCGACCCGTTTAGATCCTTATATTAGAGTGGGAGAATTTGCCTATTTAAATGTAAATAAGGTAGAATCTTATGGAGCATTTTTAGACTGGGGATTACCAAAAGATTTGTTTGTACCTCTTTCTCAGCAACGTATGTTAATGGTAAACGATGGATACTATTTAGTGTATGCTTATCTAGATGCACAAACCGATCGTATTGCTGCGACTGCTAAGGTGCATAGACATCTACAGAATGAGGCAGAAGACTTGGAAGTTGGACAAGAGGTGAATTTACTAATCTGCGACGAAACGGACCTTGGGGTTAGAGTTATTGTAGATAATAAATTTTGGGGCTTGGTATTTCACAATGAGATATTCCAACACCTAGAAGAAGGACAAAAAACAATAGGGTACGTAAAAGGTATTCGATTAGAAGATAACAAGATAGATATTACCCTAAAAAAACAAGGAATGGCTGAAGTAACTGACGCACGCTCACAAATAATTGAAGTATTGTACGATTCTAATGGATTTTTACCATTGAATGATAAGTCTGCTCCAGAAGCGATATACGATGAGTTAGAAATGAGTAAAAAGGTGTTTAAGAAAGCCATTGGTAATCTTTACAAAGACAAAATGATTACCATTAAAAAAGATGGAATTCATTTGGCGGAAAAACAAGATTAGTTTTTAATTAAACTCTAAAAAAGAGGCTTGAATACAAATGTATTCAAGCCTCTTTTTTTTTAATCTAAAATAAATTTGTGTGTGAGGAAATTTGAAATAAAAAAAGCCTTTTCGAGTAAACGAAAAGGCTTTTTTTGTGTGGGCAATGAGGGATTCGAACCCCCGACCCTCTCGGTGTAAACGAGATGCTCTGAACCAACTGAGCTAATTGCCCCAATAAATGGGATCACTAAAATAAGACTAGGTGTGGGCAATGAGGGATTCGAACCCCCGACCCTCTCGGTGTAAACGAGATGCTCTGAACCAACTGAGCTAATTGCCCTAATCTTTAAAATGAACTACGCTGACTTGTCTCATTCAGCGAGTGCAAATATAGAAATCCTTTTTATACTAGCACAAACAAAAACACCAATATTTTGGAGTTTTTTAAAGAATTTCGGCAACTACAAAGGTGCTACCACCTACAAAAATCAAATCGTTCTCATTAGCAAGCTCTTGCGCCTTACAAAGGGCTAGTTTAGGATTGCTAATTTTTATTCCATGAAGTGAAAATTGCTTCGCATTTTCGAATAATTCATCTACAGAAAGGGCTCTAGGAATGTTTGCTTGGCAAAAAACGTAATTTGCATCCTTAGGAAGTAAGTTCAAAACACCGGAAACATCTTTATCGGCAACCATTCCCAAAACAAACCATAGCTTATTGTATGTTTCCTTTTTAAGATGCTCTACAATAGATTGCATTGCATGTATATTGTGTCCGGTATCGCAAATTACACGAGGATTAAACCCAATTTGCTCCCAACGACCTCTAAGGCCAGTATTAACTATACTATTTTGCAAGCCATTAATTAATGACTTTTCAGAAATACGCCAATTAAGTATTCGTAATTGTTTAATTACCTCTACAACAGTTGCCGTATTTTCTACCTGACAATCGCCCAAAAGAGCACTCGTATAATTACTCGAAGGGGATGCAAAGCTTAAAGGTGCCTTTTTATTTGTAGCAAATGCTTTAACTACACTTATAACCTCTTTTGTAGTATTCCCTAAAACAATAGGTTTGTTAGCCTTAATAATTCCAGCTTTTTCTCTTGCAATTTCAGTTAGGGTATTCCCCAAAATATTTTGATGATCTAGTGCAACATTTGTAATTACAGAGAGTTCTGGGTCAATAATATTTGTGGCATCTAACCTGCCTCCTAATCCAGTTTCAATAATTGCAATATCTACCTTATTAGTTGCAAAATAATCAAAGGCAAGTGCCGTAGTCATTTCAAAAAATGAAATACCAATTTCAGTAAAGTCACTCTTATGAGAATCTACAAATTGAACTACATCAGCTTCGGGAATCATCTCTCCATTAAGCTTAATTCGCTCTCTAAAATCTTTAAGATGAGGAGAAGTGTATAACCCTACATTATACCCTTGTTCTTGTAGAATAGAGCCTAGTAAATGACAAATAGATCCTTTGCCATTCGTACCCGCAATATGTATGGATTTGAATTTATTTTGAGGATCATTGAGTTTAGAACATAAAGCTGTAATGTTTCCCAGATCTTCTTTATACGCAGACTGTCCAACTCGCTGAAATGAAGCTAATTGCTGAAACAACCAATCTACGGTTTCTTTATAGGTCATATGAAGGTTCTTACAGAGAATGAATTAGAAAAGCAATCTATTGTTTTCTGAAATTGTAAGTAATACTTCCTATTTGTATGGGTTCCGCATTCGCATCGGCAAGCCAAGTAGTACTAAGTGCAGCTGCTTTGGCTTCTCTTACTAAACAAGGAGAAGTATCGGTAGTGTTTTTTAAATCTAATTCTGCTTTGTAGGTCTGTCCGTCGCCATTAACCCAAACTCTAATAACTACGAGCCCAGTTTCTTTACAAGAATAATCTGGCTTGGGTTTACGAATAGCTTTCCTGTCGCCTAAGTCATAACCATCAGAAGAGTTTCCTTCGCCACCTATGGCTTCTTCTGCTCCTTCTATGGAGCCATTAAGCGCACCTTGAGCACCCAGCGTATCAGTTGTTCCAGCTTGTGTAGACTCAGGACTTTGAAATAAGCTTGAGAGTGCTTGTTGTAACTCGTCGCTAGCTTTAGGCTTTACTTCTTCTTCTTTGACTTCGGGTGTTTTCTCTTGAGCAACAACAGATTCTTTTTCTTGGACAATAGAAGGTGCCTCTTCAAGTTCCTGCGTTAAAACCTCATCCGAAATTTCTGTAAGTTCTTCGGGAGTGGACTCTTCAACAGTTTCCACTTGTTCTAAAACTTCGGTAACTACTTCTTCAGACTGGTTTATTTCATCTCCCATCCCACTCTCAACATAACCAAATTCAATGGCGATTCCTTCTTCCACTTTAGGATCCATGTATTTTAAGCCAAATGAATAAAAAACAAATACCAAAAGAACATGTACCAGGAAAGTTCCCAGAGCTGCTCTTCTTTTGTATTTATCTTTTAAAAAACTCATTTCTTTTGTTGGGTAGCCAATACAATTTTAAACTTATTTCTGTAAGCAATATCCATAACCGCTACAGCATGTTCAATTGCAACAGATTTATCAACTCTTAAAACAACTACTTTTTCATCTTGACCTGTAAGTCTATCTATTAAAGCAGACTCAATGTACTTCAGCTCAACGAGCTCCTTATCAATATAATACTCTAAGTTTTCGTTTATAGAAACAGATACTCTTTGTTTTTTAACGGTTTGAGCGGTACTGTTGGGCAATACTAAATCCAATGCATTAGTAGTAACTAAAGTAGAGGTTAGCATAAAGAAAATCAACAATAAAAAAACAATATCAGTCATCGAAGACATACTGAATACTGCACTAACTTTATTTCTAGATTTTAAAGCCATACTTATTTAGATTTGGCGATAATTTCTATAAAATCTGCGGTAGCTTCTTCCATTTTAAAAGTAGCACGCGTAACTTTAACAACTAGATTATTGTAGGCTAAAAAGGCTACAATACCAACTATTAAACCGGCTACAGTAGTCGTCATAGCAGTATAGATACCTTTAGAAAGCATTTCAACATCTATTTGTCCACCAGCACTAGCCATTTCATGAAAGGCTAAAATCATTCCTATTACGGTACCTAAAAAACCAATCATTGGAGCTGCACCAGCAATAGTGGCTAAAGAAGCTAAATTGTGTTCTAATTTATAAACCTCCAAATTCCCTTGACGCTCCATAGCCTCTTGAATATCTTTTGAGCTTCCGCTTTTAGATAGAGTCCCTTTAGCAATTAAACTTGCTACTGGAGAAGCAGATCGTTCACAAAGTGTAAGAACAGAATCAACTTTATTATCCGAAAGGTAATCGGTCACTTTATTCATAAAGTGAGGATCCTCTTTCATTGCTTTTTTAAGCATTTGAAAACGCTCTACAAAAAGATAAACAGTTAGAATAGATAAGACTCCTAGAGTCGTCATTATTATCTGACCACCTAAACCACCGCTGGTAATAAGCTCAATGATAGAAAGCGTTTTTTCTGAAGGCTCTGTATTAGCAAGCAAGTCGAGACCTAAAGAATCTACTGCAAGAGGAATTTGAAACAAAATAGTATTCATAAGAGAGTTAATTATTCTGTAGAGAACGTAAATAAATTAAAGAGATTGTATCAATATATAAGTTCCTGCACCTGCAAAGTAACCTATAAGAGCTAAGATAGAAATCTTTTTTAGATACCAGACGAAATCTATCTTCTCTAATCCCATTACTGCTACACCTGCAGCAGAACCGATAATTAAAGCAGAACCACCAGTACCAGCACAGAATGCTAAGAACTGCCAGAAGACACCATCTTTAGCAAAATCACCTGTTTCTGCAATTTCATACATACCCATAGAACCAGCTACAAGAGGAACATTATCTACAATAGCAGAGAACAAACCAATAA
>Ga0308018_10000302_pt1 | contig 25962 bp, 16 predicted proteins | sample Neamet282_FD_203130 | JGI IMG/M metagenome (GOLD analysis project Ga0308018, IMG submission 203130) | Marine microbial communities from water near the shore, Antarctic Ocean - #282 | ecosystem: Environmental > Aquatic > Marine > Unclassified | place: Southern Ocean | collected 2014-10-01
GGTACGACGGCTTGAGGAGAGAGGCGTACTCCTGGGCGCATACGCCGCGATCGCCCCGGAAGCGGTGGACGTGGGGGTCCAAGCCCTGATTGCGGTCCGCCTGAAGCGGCACACGCGAAGAGCAGTCGCCTGTCCCCCCGACCTCCCCGCGCTCCCCGTGACTCAAGGCAGCCAGGAAAGCGCGATCCGTGCGGCACCCATGGGTGGGTCAAGGCTGAGCTTTGGGACCGTGTAACCCTTCGCATTCAGATCCTGGAGCAGCCTCGACCGGAGGGGGCCACCGAGATCCACGAGACCTCCCCAGAGCGCGACAGAAAGCGCAGTGTCCTCCGTCTCCAGCACCTCACGCATGGTCTCGACATGTTCGAGCAACTCGTAGACAGCATCGCTCACCACGCGCTGCGCGATCAAGCAGTTGTCCCATTGTCCGATCACGAGTGGGGCCAGTGCGGCGACCTGCGCCTTGGTGGCCGAGGCTGCCCACGGCACGAGTTCCTCGACGGAAGCACAACCCGTTGCCTCGAGAACCACCGGGGTCACCCGCGCTTCGGCCGAGCGGCCATCCTTCGCGCGAACGACAGCTCGAAGCGTGTCCATCCCTATGGAGTAGCCGCTGCCATCATCTCCAAGATGTTTCCCCCATCCGCCAACGCGGTGAACGTCTCCGGCGGCATTCCGACCCCAGGCGACCGAACCCGTCCCAGCAATGACCATCAGGCCCGGTCCGGCTGGGAATGCGTCCTCAAACGCTGCTTCTACATCCGTGCCCACCTCGACCACCTCGGCGAGCCCGCGGCCGTCGAGCGCAGCGGTGACACCGCTGCGAGCGGCCGAGCCACCGCCGCCGGCCAGACCCGCAAAAAGCACAGCCGCGGGAAGCTCGATTCCAGCCACCTCCGCCACCCCGTGCACAGCCCTCTCCACGGCGTCGGCGGCCCGCCCCGGGTCCAGTGCCGTTGCCACAGCTCCGTCGGTCGAGTAGCGCCCCAGCTCATCGCCACCCTCGTCGACGACGACCGCTCTCATGTTGGTTCCACCGCCATCTATCCCGATGACGAATGTCATGGCGCGGGCTGTTTCTCAGCCAGGCCGACGAGCGATCCGACGACGAACGTCACGGACGACCCGACGAGGACATACCACGGCCACGCCATCGCATCACGGAAGAACGTCACGGTGCCGATGCCCACCGCGACACCGACGATCACGGAGATCTGCCCAGGTCGTTTCGTGAAGACGCCGAGCGCGAAAGCACCGAGCAAGCCTCCATAGACGAGGGCCGCAACCCCGAGGGCCATCTCGACCGCTGATGTCCCCCGCGAAAGCGGAATGAACAGGATGGCCCCACCGATAAGGAGTGCTGCCCACACGAGGGTAAAAACTTTGCCAGCCTTCAGAATGCGCGCCTCATCGTCACGAGCACCCACCATCGGTGCCCAGTAGTCGTATGCGGTCGCCGAAGCCAGCGAGTTGATCGACGACGAGAGCGAGGACATTGCCGCCGCGAAGACCCCGGCGATCAGCAGTCCGGTCACTCCGGGTGGTAGCTGTTGCACCACAAACGTCGCGAAAATCTCATCGGTGGACTCCCACTGTCGGCCACCGTAGAAGGTCCACAGTCCGAGTCCCACCATGAGGAAGAGCAGAAACTGGAAGACCACTGCGACGCCGCTACCGATGAGGGCCTTCTGCGCCGACCGCAGGTCCGTGCAGGTCAGCAGTCTTTGTACGATCAGCTGATCCGTGCCGTGGGACGCCATGGTGAATACAGCACCACCGAAGAAGCCCGCGAAGATCGTGTAGGGCACTGTCGGATCAGTCGTGAAGTCGAGCAGCTGCATCTTTCCGGCGGCCGCGCTGCTGGTGAATACATTCGACCATCCGCTGGGCACGAGGACCTGAAGCGCGACGATGGCGACCACCGCACCGAACAGGTAGAGACCCATCTGGAGGGCGTCGACCCAGACGACCGCCTTGATGCCACCGAAGTAGGTGTAGATGACCGTCAGCAGACCGATGACCGCAATCGAGACCGGATAAGGCCAGCCAGTGATCAGCGCGAGCGGGATCGCAGTGGCAAACAGGCGTACCGAGTCGGCAAGCAACCGCGTGACCATGAAGATCGCTGATGTGAAACGTCGGGCACCTAATCCGAACCGGGTCTCGAGCAACGCGTACGCGGTCGTCAGAGATCCGACGTAGTAAGCGGGAAGGAAGAGCGTGGACACCAGAATCCGGCCGACCAGATAGCCAAACGTCATCTGGAGGAAGACCAGACTTCCCGCATACGAGACGCCAGGAACACTCAGAAATGTCAGTGTGCTCGTTTCGGTGGCCACGATCGACAACATGACCGCGACCCAAGGCAGAGATCGGCTTCCCAGGAAGTAATCGGTCCCACCTGTCTGTCCGCGACCGAGCCAAGCACCCCACGCTGTAATACCCACCAGGTAGACGACGAGGACAACCAGATCGAGCGTTGTGAAGCCACTCAACGGTTCACCCTCGGTTCAACCGTCTGGTCTGTAATCGCTTGGATCGCCGCATCAGCGACGGCCCGACGGAGCGGCACATGCTTCTGATTCTCACGAGTCGGGTGCACTCGGTTAGTCAGGAGAATGACCCAGAGGTCCAGCGCTGGATCCATCCAGATCGAAGTGCCCGTATAGCCCGTATGCCCGAATGCTTCGTTCGAGATATAGTCACCCCCGGACGATCGAGGACCCGGCGTATCCCAGCCGAGGGCCCGAGTCGATGTTTCGTCGTATCGTGTGGTAAAAGCGTCCAGGATCGCCGCGTCGAGGAGCCGCTGATCCTCCGTCCGCCGCACAGGACAGGGCTCTCCCTCTACGCCATCGGGGGCACACGCCGGCGAAACGCCATCGTTGAGCATCATGCGGGCAAACACCGACAGGTCCACTGCGGTGCTGAAGAGCCCGGCGTGCCCCGCAACGCCACCCATCGCGTCTGCGTTCTCGTCGTGCACCGATCCCCACACCATCTCATTGCGATAGAGCGTATCAGTCTCCGTCGCAGCGATGCGTGGCCGCAGAGTCGACGATGGGTTGTAGCGCGTCTCCAGCATGCCGAGCGGAGTCCAGAGGCGATCCTGCAGGAATGCATCGAGCGTCTGGCCAGATATCTCTTCGATCACCCACGCCAGCGTAATGATGCCGATGTCCGAGTAGGCCGTGCGCACACCCGGGTCCACTTCGAGGGGCTCGTTCGCCGCGGCCGCTTTGTACGCGTCTATCCCCTCCATCTCGTAGTACCAGGTACGGAACGGGATCAGACCTGTCCGATGTAGAAGCAGCTGTCGCACGGTGACGTTGCTCTTCCGGGGATCGCCACGGGCCCACCAAGGGAGGTACTGCACGACCGGCGCATCGAGTTGAAGCAGACCGTCATTAACGAGCATCATCGTTGCAGTTGTCGTTCCGACGACCTTCGAGACCGACGCCATGTCGAAAATGGATGTCGGCGTGACCGGCCGCCGGGTTCCGTACTGGAGCTCGCCGAAGCCCTTGAGGGAGACGAGCCGTCCATGCCGCCCGATCGCTACGGCGGCGCCGGATGCCGCCGAGTCGGCGATGCCCGCCGAGATGATCGCATCGATGCGGGCGAGGCCCTCTGCAGACATCCCGACGGAGGCCGGATCAGCCACCGTCTGCGTCGCGCCGCGGGGGCCACCCCCAGGTGCCGCCACGATGCCCGCAGCCACGACCGGGTCTTCGAGCTCCAGCGAGACCAGACGGTCCGCAACCTTGGCGCGATCGAGTCCGTGCCCGAAATCATGGAATGGAGGGAGCGGGATCGGCAGTCGTCCAGTGACCGCCTCCTCGCCGAAGAGCGCCGCGACCGCCGCGGCCTGGGACCGATCGCGATCGCCCCACGCGAGCAGATAGCTCGACACGTCGGGCACAGCGGCGAGCAGGTACGGATTGCCGAACGAAATGACGACGGTCGGCTTCGTGGTCGCGCTCTGAGTGATGAGCTCACGGAGCGGCTCTCGAAGCGCGTTCTCAGAGGAGCCGGCTGAAGCGGCGACATAGGCGCTGACGATGACGCGGTCCGCGGTCTCCAGCGCTTCGGTTGCCCGGACATAGGCGACTGAGTCGCTACGTTCGTCCAGTCGGATTTCACGAAGGTCGAAGACACGATCGACCAGCCCCGTCGCAAACGCGCGGTTCGCCCACAGTCGGGTAGACGGTGCGTATCGAATGTGGAGAGTGGACTCGGTCGACAGGGCGTCCATGGGAAGGAGGCGCTCGTCGTCGCGTACCAGCGTGATCGATCGGCTGGCTGCGGTGTCGGCGAAAGCGTTGTGCACGCCGGAACCCACGACGTTTGTGACGCTTTCAAGGGCGGTGTAGCGGTGCTCGTGGAGGCCAAGGCGTGCCTTGAGGTCGAGAATGCGGCGGGCGGAAGCCTCGAGTCGGCCTCGGCTCATGCGGCCGCTCTCGACCGCTTCCACGATTGCGGCGATTGCCTCGGGGACGGCTTTCGGAGACAGCACGACATCCGAGCCGGCTTCGATCGCGCGGACCGAGGCTTCACCGATGCCATACATGTCCGTGATTCCCCGCATCGTCATGGCATCCGTGAACACGATACCCTCGAAGCCCATGTCGTTGCGGAGAATGTCGGTCATCACCTCTGGCGACAGCGTGGCAGGTGGACCACCCGGCCCGAGGATCTCAGGTAGCTGCACGTGAGCTGTCATGATGGCGTCGACGCCATCGTCGATCGCACGCTGGAAGGGCGCCAGCTCGAGCGCGTCGAGGCGCTGCCGGTCGGCCTCGACCACGGGAATGCCAATATGAGAGTCGGTCGACGTGTCACCGTGACCCGGGAAATGCTTACCAGTCGCGAAAGCGCCACCATCGTGGGCACCACGGATGAACGCAGCGCCGAGTCGGGCAACGAGGTCCGGATCCCCCCCGAACGAGCGGGTCGCAATGACCGGGTTGTCCGGGTTCGAGTTCACATCAAGCACCGGAGAGAACAGAAGGTGTACTCCGACGGCGCGCGCCTCGCGTGCCGTGATCCGCCCATATTCGTATGCGAAGCGATCATCCCCGATCGCGCCGAATGCCATGGTCGGAGGGAAGTCGGTCCCCCCGCCCTGCGCGAGCATCGAGGGCAACGCGAAAGAACCGTTGATACGCATGCCGGGGCCACCGTTCTCGAAGTCGGCCGTAACGAGCAGAGGGACGGCAGCCCTCGACTGAAGCTCGTTCAGCTTCGCCACGTAGGCGTGCGGCGTCCCAATCGACGGCGACACACCACCAATAGCATCATCCTCTACCCAGGCGCGGAGCGGCTCGAAGTCGGCACTGGAGGGCGAGATGTATCCGCCCGGAATCCACTCGATGACAAGCTGTCCTGCGAGCTCGCGAAGCGTAAATCCGTCGAGCGTCGCATCGACCCAGGCCTGCCCTGCAGCGTCGAGCGTCGCACCGATGACAGGTACGCCCATCGCCGGACCAGCCCCGACTCCGACCGAACCAACTGGCGATACGGCTTCGGTCGACGGGCCCGAGCAGGAGATCGTGAGAGTTGCGAGCGAGAGAATCCCCGCCCGCACTGCCATTGAATCAGCGCCCCCCAGTGTTCTGCGCCTTGCTTGGAATGCTTAGTCCGTCGCCGATCTCGAACATGGGTGGGATGCGCGTCGGGATGCGGCCAGCGATCTGGGTCTGACCGAGAAGCGCTCGACCCGCAGCCCTCTGACTGGCTTCGGATCCACTCCAGGCCAAGAGATACGACTGCACGTCCGGGAAATCCGTAATGAGGTAGGGGTTACCAAAGGACACCACTGTGTGGGGCACGCCGATCCGACGCAGCTCCGTGATGAAGTCGACGAGATCCTCGGGCAGCATGAAAGAGCCGGACACGTTCACCGACGTCACGTATGTGCTGACAACCACCATGCCCTGTTCGCGTGCGCGACGGGTGAGCCCCTGGTAGATGCTCTGCTGCGTATCGGCATCGACCTCCGCCGTGGTGAGCCTTGGGTAGGTCTCGCGGAGCACACGATTGAAGTAGCGGCCGGCGAGTACGTCGGAACTTCGACGGTACGACACGGAGAGGACCCGGGCGGTGCGCGTCCCAGCGAGAGGGAGCAGGTCGCGATCGTTCTTCAGGAGTGTGAGGGCGCTCTCCGCGATCCGATTCGCCACATCTAGGTGATCGGGCACGCCCACATGCTGAGAGATCTGTTCGATCTGCACGAGTCGGTCTTCCTGGAGACTCAGGTCTTCCTTCGTGTCCAGCACTCGCATGACCGATTCATCGAGACGTCGCTCGGTAATCCGGCCTGAGCTCACCGCCTCCACGATTCCTTCCACCGCGCCTTTGACAGACGCCGGCATCAAGATGACGTCAGCGCCGGCTTCGATAGCTCGCACCGCAGCTTCGCCCGAATTGTGCTGACGGGAGATAGCCCTCATGTCCATGGCATCGGTGAAGACGATCCCGTCGAAACCCATCTCGTCACGGAGCACTGTGGTGAGCACCTCAGGGGACAACGTCGAGGGCTCTCGCCCCCCGCCGTTCAAAGAGGGCACTGCGATGTGTGCTGTCATGATGGCCCCCATGCCCGCGTCGATCGCTTCCTGGAAAGGGTGAAGCTCGACAGAGTCCATGCGCGCCCGGTCGTGAAGAATGACAGGGAGCGCGACGTGCGAGTCCGTCTCTGTGTCACCATGGCCTGGAAAGTGCTTTCCGGTCGCAATGGCCCCATTGTCCTGAACGCCCTCTATAAAGGCGATTCCCATCCGGGCGACCCGATCCGGGTCCTCGCCGAATGATCGGACGTTGATGATCGGGTTGTCCGGGTTGTTGTTGACGTCTAGTACCGGTGCGAAGGGCACGTGGATTCCTACGGCGCGGGCTTCGATCGCCGTGATCTTGCCCATTTCATAAGCGAACTCCTCGCGGCCCGTGGCACCAACAGCCATGAGAGAGGGGAAGTCCGTCGCGCCACCAAGGTCGATCGCACCGGGCATGTGAATGGCTCCGCGCATGCGAAAGCCCGCGCCTGTCTCGAGGTCCGCGGCAACGAGCAGCGGAATCTCCGAGTGGCGTTGGAGGTCGTTCAATTTAGCGGCGACGTCGTACGGAGTCCCGACGGACATGATGACCCCGCCGATCCCCTGCTCTTCGATGTACGTGAGCATCCGTTCGTGACTGCCGGACCCCTCCGGCGCGAAGTCACCGAGGACCCATGGCATGATGAGCTGACCGGCCTTCTCCGCGATGGTCAGGTCAGCAAGCGTGCCCTCCGCCCAACTCCGCCTGTCCAGAGGCGTTGGTGCGGGTTCCTCTGCCACCAGGCTGTCGAAGACGGCATAGAGGCCTGCGGCGAGTGTCTCGTCAGCGGCTTCGAAAGAGGGTGGACTGCCAGCGGGTTCAATCGGGTCACCCGACCCAGAGAAAGCGCGGCACGAGGCCAGGGTCACTACGAGAAGACCGGCGGCCAAGCCGCGGGTCCACGGAACGAAAAGCGGAAGCGTGTGGTGCGTCATTCCTTCCGTAGATGCCTCGATTCAGCGGGATGCGTTGACGGGGTCCAATGTGACCCCGATGCTAGCCTCATGTCACGCTTACAATACCGGCGCATCACGCGCTCAAGCGGGAGACGCGCGGAAACTACCCGCTACCGGAACCCCCGACAATCTGCGCTGCTTGGGCTGTTTTCCACATTCCTGGCCGCCGCGTGCACCGGCACCCAGGGTGACGCTGCAGAACAATCTGTAAGCGCTATATCCCTCGACATCCGACCGGGCATCGAGGTTCTGCTGGACGACTCGCTGCACCTGGTTCAGGGGCTTCGGATCGGCCTTGTCACGAATCACACGGGAATCGACCGAGCAGGCAGGACGAACATCGATCTTCTGGCTGAGCACGAAGAAATCGACCTAGTCGCTTTGTACTCACCCGAGCATGGGATCCGGGGAAAAGAAAGGGCTGGCGCTGCGATCGAGAGCGGGTTCGACGAACAGACCGGCCTGCCTGTCCATTCTCTCTACGGGGAGACGCGGAAACCGACGACTGCAATGCTCGAAGGTGTAGACGTGCTGCTTTTCGATATGCAGGACATTGGGGCCCGGTACTACACCTATGTCTCAACTATGGCGCTGGCCATGACGGCAGCCGGGGAGCACGGCATACCGTTCGTCGTCCTCGACCGACCTAACCCGATTCGAGGTGATGTCGTGCAGGGAACGGTGCTGGACCCCGAGTACAGCACATTCGTCGGCATGTATCCAGTACCCATGCGCCATGGAATGACGCCCGGCGAGCTCGCTCGAATGTACGTCGGTGCTTTCGGCATCCAAGCAGACCTCATGGTCGTCCCAGTCGACGGCTGGACCCGCGACGTGATCTTCGACGATACCGGCCTGCCCTGGGTCCCACCTTCACCGAACATTCCCACCGTCGCGAGTGCCCTGGCCTATCCAGGCACCTGCCTCTTCGAAGGAACGCCGCTCTCGGTTGGCCGTGGCACCGACCGGGCGTTTCAGTGGATCGGCGCGCCGTGGCTCGACGGAAATGCGTTGGCCGCGGCACTGAACTTGTACGAGATCGAAGGCGTGCATTTCGAGGGCGTACGTTTCACGCCGATCAATGCCGGTGACGGAAAATTCGAGGGGAAGGAGGTGGGCGGAGTCATGCTGGTGCCTGAATCGACGGACTACGACGCGTCCGCGGCGGCTGTGGCGATGCTGGTCGAGACGTACCGTGTGTCGGGAGATCGATGGAGCTGGTTCGTTGCTCACTTTGATCGGCTCGCCGGTACGGATGCTCTGCGACTCGGGATCGAATCAGGGGCGGGCTTCGAGACGCTGACCGCCGGATGGGCTCCCGACCTCGCCAGCTTCGAACGGCTACGCGCGCCCTACCTGATCTACGAATGATGATGGAACGATCGTCGGCGACATGGGGCTGTCCGATGCCCAGGACACATTATACGTCGACGGTCTCTACCGAATTCCGACACCAACGACGTTGGGCGAAAGCGGCGGACTCGATGCCGGCCGGGCGGTAGTCAGTCGCTTCAGTCAGGCCGGCCGATGGCAGCACCCCAGGCCCCGTCTTCGAGTTCGACGGCGGCATCCTAGTCGCAGAGGCGACACGCGATGTCACCACGCGCATCCAGGCAGTCGATGAAAAAGGCGTAGGTCTCTCCACCAACGAAGGCTCACGAGCGATCCGGCAAACTGGGTCTCAGTGCGTGTCGAACAGCCGCTGGACCTCGACCGCATCCAGATCTCTCGTCCGGGCAAGCATGAGCAATACGCGCGCCTTGTGCGGTGGCAGGTCGCCGGCGGCCACGATCCCCTGCGTCGGATCGGCCACGGAGGCCATGACCCGACCTTCGGGTACACGCGAGGCATACACGACCAGGACGCCACTTTCGGCAAGCGCCGACACCGCCGCTCGCATAGCCGGGCTCGCTCGGCCACCGCCGAATGCCTGGATCACGACCCCCGCCACATCGGACCCGATCAGCGCGCGGACCGTTTCGGCGGTCGTGCCGGCGTAGTCGGAGATGATCGGCACATTAGGCAAAGCCTCCACGCTCGCCGCCAGATGCAGCTCGGACTGGAACGTGTGCCGAGTCGTAATCAATCTTCGGTACAGGAGCCGATCAGCATCCACGACGCCGAGAGCACCCCACTCCGACGAAGCGAAAGTGTCGACCCGGTTGTTGTCGGTCTTACGGACGTCCCGAGCAGAGTGCACTTCGTCGTTCAAGACAACGAGGACTCCCTTGCCCCACGAGTCCCTAGACACTGCGACACGGACGCCCGACAGTAGATTCGCAGGCCCGTCTGCCGAGACCGCTGAGGCAACTCGCATGGAGCCGACCATGACGACGGGCCGCTGGTCCGTGACGGTAAGATGGAGAAAATAGCCGGTCTCCTCCATCGTGTCCGTGCCGTGCATTACGACGACCCCCGCCAGCGCTCGATCTCCCGCGAGACGCTCGTTCACCCGCCGGGACAGTCTCAGCCAGTGATCCGGCGTCATGGCGGACGACCCGACCCGACTGAACTCCTCGACCTCGAGCTGGGCCACATCAGCCAGCTGCGGCACAGCCTCGACGATCTGGGCGCCGGTCAGCTGTCCCCCCTGTGCCTGCCCGGCGATCGTGCCACCGGTCGCGATCACGAGCACACGCGGGAGCGCTCCATTGGGAGCAGCGTCCTGGGCATGTCCTACCGCCGGGACAGCCGTATGCCACGCGACGCAGGCCACCAACACGAGGGACACTGACCCTCTCATCAGGAGGCGGCCGTGGCCGCGCCCTCCTTCACAGCGTCCACAAGGGCCAGGAACGCGTCCGACAGCCTCTGGGTGATCGGCCCCACTCCCCCGGCGCCGATCGTAACCCCGTCGACCTGCGAAATCGGCCGCACTTCGCCGGTGGTACCGGTGAAGAAGAGCTCATCAGCACAGGGCAGGTCTTCTACCTGGATCGGACGCTCCTCAACGGGGATCCCAGCCGCCCGTGCTTCCTCGAGCACGATCGCACGCGTAATGCCGGGGAGGATGTGCCCCGTCGTCGGATGAGTGACGACCGCCCCGCCGTACACACCCCAGAAATTCTGATGTGCACCCTCAATCGCCACGCCATCTCGAACGAGAATCGCGTCATCCGCCCCCCTGTCCTTCGCGTCCTGAAACGCCATCGCATTCGGCAGGAGGCAAATGGTCTTTATATCCACACGGCTCCATCGCCGATCCGGCACCGTTACGGCCGTAAAGCCACGCTGCCAAACTTCATCCGACGGACGACTCCACTCTTTCGCGGAGGCGTAGATCGTTGGGATCACGTCGCCCTCAGGGAAATAATGCGTACGCGGTGCGGCCCCTCGCGTGAGCTGCATGTAGACCATCGACCGGTCCACACCCTCGAGGCCGTTCTTCTCGATGAGGCCATGATGCATGTCGATCAGGGATTCGACGTCGAAGTCGATTCTGAGCCATGCGAGGCCCTTCCTCAGCCGTTCTAAATGTCGATCGAAACCGAACGACACCCCCTCGTAGAACGGAGTCACTTCGTAGAGTCCGTCCCCGAGCAAAAAGCCACGGTCGTCCGGAGAAATCTTCGCTTCGTCCTTCGGCATGAAGGACCCGTTCAGGTAGACCGTGCTCATCTTCGCGTGCGTTCCGAATAAGGCGCCCAAGCGCGTTCGCAGGTGCTCGGGAGATTCCCGGCGCACATCTCCGAAAGATGCCCCCCTGGTGACAAGAAAAAAGGGGAAGAGCCATAAAGGCTCTCCCCCTCCTGGTCGGCGGTCCCGTGGACCCCCGAATCTACTCGGGCCTAGTTCTCCGTCCGCCCCTCGAGCTTGTCGAACTCGGAGAGCAACTCCGCCTCCGGAATCGAGTTCGCTTCTTCCTCCGAATCGACTTCGACATCGGCCTCTTCCACGGGGGACGCATGCGCGGCTGCGGCCGGCTCATCGTCCCCCGCTTCGAGCTGTTTGGGTGCTTCGGCCTGAGGTGCCGCGATCAGGCCCATCTCAGCCTTCAGTGCGAGCAACTGATCTTCGACACCCGCTCCACCCGACCCAGATTCGAGACGAGTGAACTCGGACTCGAGCGTGTCCCCGCCCAGTTCGGCGTTGACCTCGGCATGAGCCACGCTCTGCCGCTCCTCTTCTTCGATCTTGTCGGCCATACGGTTGAAGGCCTCAAACGCCGATGTATCCGACAGGCCCGACATCGTCTCGTGGATCCGACGCTGCGCCTGGGACCTCTTCTGCTTGGCGATGAGGAGATTACGCTTGCGGCGGGCCTCCTCGATCTTGTCGTTCAGTTGACGGAGCGAGCCCTTGAGGTTCTCCGTTTCAGCCGCCTGAGCTTCCCAGGTCTGCTTGAGGGCCATCGCCCGCTCGGCGTGTTCCTGCTGACGCAGCAGCGCCTGCTTCGCTAGGTCATCGCGTCCTTCCTTGACCGCCAGCATCGCTCGGTGCTGCCAGTCGCGTTGCTGTTTGACCTCGGCCTCAAGCTGTGCCTTGAGCTTCCGCTCATCGGCAATGGCCGCAGCCACATCACGCTTGGCACGCGCCAACTGCTCGCGCATGTCCGAAATGATCTGATTGAGCATCTTCTCGGGATTTTCCGCCCGAGAGATGAGATCGTTGATGTTCGATTTGATGACCGTCGACAACTTCGTGAAGATGCCCATCGCTTAGCCCTCCGCCCCGTTGGCGAGGTTGCGGATCTGCTCCATGTGCGTGGCGGCAGCGAGCGTAATCGACTCTATCGAAGCCTGGATCTCGAGGAAGTCGAGCGTCTCCAGCTCCAGCGTGTCGCTTAAAATCAGGTCGCCATCTTCGATGCCGTAAGCACCGTGAACGATCTCATTCGCATTAAGCTCGAGTAGCGTCCGGTAGAGAGCGAGACTGTTCGACCCCTCTTCCGGCATGTCCATGACCTTCATGCGGATCAGGAGCAGAGCGTCAGCGTGATGTACGACCACGGGAGCGCCTCCGTCCTCACCCCGAGTGAGATACATCCCCTCGTCGACCTCTTCGTATTCGAGGTCCATGCGAATCAGGAAGCTCTCCAGATCCTCTCGGCTAACCATGATGGGCTCCGTATGTGTGAGGCTGCATGGCAGCGACATGTCGAAATACCCGAAATCCTACGAGCACCCGAGAAGTTTGGTTTCTCACGGGTCCGTAAACTAAACGCCAACCCTAGCCAAGCAACCGCGCTAGGTGGTGTCCTGTATGAGACGTATCAACCCCCGCAACGGTTTCCGGCGTCCCCTCGACGAGAACCGCTCCGCCCCCTGATCCGCCCTCCGGCCCGAGGTCGATCACCCAGTCTGCCGTCTTCACAACATGCAGATTGTGTTCGATCACGACGACCGTGTTCCCGAGGTCGACGAGGCGATGCAGCACCTCCAGCAGAACACGCACATCCTCGAAATGAAGGCCGGTCGTAGGCTCATCGAGGATGTACAGTGTGTTCCCCGTAGACCGCTTGGAGAGTTCCGTTGCCAGCTTCACTCTCTGGGCTTCGCCTCCGGAGAGGGTCGTCGCAGCCTGACCGAGGTGGATATATCCCAGCCCGACATCGAACAGCGTCTGAAGTTTTTCCTTGATGCGGGGCACCATCTCGAAGAATCCGAGCGCGTCTTCGACAGTCATGTCGAGAACGTCCGCCACATTCTTGCCTTTGTAGTAGACGTCGAGCGTCTCGCGATTGTACCGCCGACCCCGGCAGATATCGCAAGGAACGTATACGTCCGGCAGGAAGTGCATCTCGATCTTCACGAGGCCATCGCCCTGACACGACTCACAGCGGCCACCCTTCACATTGAAAGAGAAGCGACCAGGGCCATACCCCCGCATCTGCGACTCCGGCAGGTTCGCAAACAGGTCACGAATCGGCGTGAATAGCCCTGTATACGTTGCCGGATTGGATCGCGGAGTCCTTCCGATCGGAGACTGATCGACGTCGATGACCTTGTCGATGTGCTCGAGACCGTCGATCCCGTCGTGATCGGCCGCAACCAATTTGCTCCGGTAGAAGTGCCGCGCCAGCGCGTGGTAAAGTGTTCCGTTTACGAGCGTCGACTTCCCGGATCCAGAGACCCCTGTCACACAAAGGAATGTGCCGAGAGGAAACGCCACATCGATCTTCTGGAGATTGTGGCCACGGGCGCCACGAACCGTGAGTGCCCGCTCCAAATCGACGGGTCGCCGCACCGTCGGAACCTCAATCCTACGCTCACCCGTCAGATAAGCGGCGGTGAGCGACCCCTCTGCCTTCAGGATGTCTTCGATCGTGCCCGCCGCAACCACTTCACCGCCATGCCGACCCGCGCCGGGGCCAAGGTCGACCACATAGTCGGCCATCCGGATCGTGTCTTCGTCATGCTCGACCACAACCACGGTGTTTCCGAGGTCACGAAGGTGCTGAAGCGTTCCGAGCAGTCGGTCGTTGTCTCGCTGGTGAAGCCCGATCGAGGGCTCGTCGAGGATGTACAGCACGCCGACCAGACGACTGCCGATCTGAGTCGCGAGTCGAATACGCTGCGCCTCACCGCCGGAAAGCGATCCGGCCGCCCTCCCGAGCGTCAGATAGTCGAGGCCCACATCCCGCAGGAAGCGGAGACGTTCTCCGACCTCTTTGAGAATCGGACCAGCGATCTCAGCTGAGAGCGGTGCATACTTCGCGGCCATCGCATCCGAGCCTGGACTTTCACCCTCGCCTTCGACAGGCAGACTGAGGAAGAAATCGGTGGCTGTGCCAATGGCCATGTCGACCACGTCGCCGAGCGAGGCGCCTCCGATCGTGACCGCCCGAGATGCATCCCTGAGTCTTGTGCCGTCACACGCGGTGCACGGGAGCGTGGACATGAACTCGTCGAGCTGATTTCGAACGGTCTCCGACTGCGTCTCGCGATAGCGGCGTTCGACATTCGCGAGGACGCCCTCCCATTGATCTTCGTAGTGACCACCGAATTTTCCCGCCCCCGACTTGTAGGGGAATCGGATCTTCATGCCGTCAGAGCCATGGATGATCGCGTGGCGGACATCCTCTGGGAGCTTACCCCACGGGGTGTTCGGATCGAACTCGTAGGCCTCAGCCAATCCCACTATTACCGACCGGCGCAGATGCCCGGACGGGTCGCCCCAAGGCAGAATAACGCCTTCGAGAATCGTGACACTGTGGTCGGCAGTCAGAAGATGGGCGTTGACCTCTTTGCGGGTACCGAGGCCGCCGCACTCCTCACACGCGCCATAGGGCGAGTTGAAGGAGAACTGGCGAGGCTCGAGCTCAGAGAGGCTGGTTCCACAGTTGTCACAGGCGTAGTGCTCGCTGAACACGTGGGGCACCGGATCTTTCTTGGTGCGGCCCTTCCCGTGCTCGAGAACCTCGATGACCCCTTCCCCAGCACGCAGGGCGGTTTCGACCGAATCTGCAATGCGTTCGCGATCCACTTCCTTGATCACGAGGCGGTCGACCACGACGGCGATATCGTGGTTCTCATAGCGGTTGAGCGACGGAGGATCCGTCAGGTCGTGCGTCTTCCCATCGACTCTGACCCGGACGAAACCCTCTTTGCGAGCCTTCTCGAAGAGGTCCTTGAACTCACCCTTTCGGCCACGCACCAACGGAGCCAAGACCTCGATGCGAATGCCCTCGCCGATGCCCAGCAATCGGTCGACGATCTGGCTCGCTGACTGCCGGATGACCGGGTCGCCACATGTCGGACAGTGAGGTGTGCCAACGCGCGCCCAGAGCAGTCGCAGGTAGTCGTAGATCTCCGTGACGGTGCCGACGGTCGAGCGAGGGTTTCGGCTGACCGTCTTCTGCTCGATCGAGATCGCAGGCGACAGCCCTTCGATCGCGTCGACGTCGGGCTTCTCCATGAGCCCAAGGAACTGGCGGGCGTAGGCGGAGAGTGATTCGACGTACCGGCGCTGACCCTCGGCATAGATCGTGTCGAAGGCAAGCGACGACTTCCCGGAGCCGGAGAGTCCGGTGATAACGATCAATCGTTCCCGCGGAAGCTCGACGTCGATGTTCTTGAGATTGTGCTCGCGCGCTCCCCGGACGATCAACTTCTCGTCGGAAGGACGGAACGCCCGAGCGCCATTCACGGACGGACGCAGCGGTGCCGACTCGGAGTCGGTTGCGGGCCCTCTCGGGCTTGTCGATGAGACGCGGGATTCAGGCATAGCCCGGAATACTAATCAAGCGAGCGAGTAACGTTCAACGCGCGATACCCGGAGAAGAAAGCGGGCCGGGCGGCTGAGCCGTCCGACCCGCCTCTGCAGTGGGTCACACAAGGTGCTCGATCGGTCAGATCTGGACCTGAGCGAGAGCGGCGATGCGCTCCTCTGTCGGCGGGTGGGTACGGAACAGTGACTTCAGCCCGCGCCCGGCGTCGCCCGACAGCGGATTGATGATCGCCAGATGGGCCGCGGCTGGCTGCACCTGCATTGGCGTACGCATAGCAACGGCTTCGATCCGCTCGAGAGCACTCATGAGTCCGCGTGGGTTACCGACGATCCGAACTGCAGTCGCATCGGCCTGAAATTCGTTCTGGCGACTGATGGCCATCTGAACGATCATCGCAGCGATCGGCGCCACGATCGCCATGAGCAGAAGCACGAAGGGATTGTTGTCACCGTCGTCTCGGCCCGTCCCAAGAATGACTCCCCACTTCGCAATGCTCGCGAAGAGGCCAATGGCGCCGGCCATGCCGGCAGCCAGCGTACCGACCAACATATGGCGGTGTTTGATGTGGGCCAGCTCGTGTGCGATGACACCCTCCAGCTCACTCTCATTGAGCGTGTTCATTAGCCCGAGCGTGACGCAGACCACCGCATGCTGCGCGTTTCGACCCGTGGCAAAAGCGTTCGCCTGAGGCGATGGCGCTAGCGCGACGGTCGGCATCGGCAGTCCGGCTCGCTGCCGGAGACGATCAACCATCTGGTACAGTCCGGGAGCGTCCTCCGGCCCAATGATCTTTGCCTTGTACATCTTCAGGACGGCTTTGTCACTGAACCAGTACGTGAAGACATTCATGCCCATGGCGATCACAAAGAAGAGCGCAGCTCCCCCGGATCCTCCCATGTAGTTGCCAAACGCCACCAGAATCAGCGTCATGGCCGTCATCATCCCTGCGACCTTCGCGATCTGCATCTAGCCCTGCTCCTCGTTATTCAGTTGCGGTGGATCATCTCCGTCGGGGTTGTACCCCCACTCGCGGAAAAAGAACACACCGAGAATCCGTTCGTTCTCGAGCAGCCCGTTCGAGGAACCGAGAAGCTGACTTCCGCTCCTCAGGAAGCGATCCTCGAAAAAGCCCTCAACATTGTAATCGTCGGTCAATGCCCACTCGACGCGCACTCCGGCCACGGCGTTCTGCGAGCCAGTGTCGAAGGGACGGATCACCATCACGACAAAGGCATCGGGTCCGACGTACCGACCCAGTTCGATCTGGGTATCCCTCTGCCCTTCAGCGCCCAGCGACTGCGTCCCGCCCTGCTGCTGAACAGAGAAGTAGTCGAGCGAGAAGAGTTCGCGGGCGATCGCCGTGCCGAATTGATTCGCGAACGCACCGCCAACGTAGGTGACCAAGCCGCCACCGATTGAGTTGACGGCATTGCTTCGCTGAATCTGTCCGACTTCGGCTCCATTCCGTCCGCCCAACGAGCCGCTGGGTTGGCCAAAGATCAGGTATGACACCAGATCCTCTTCTGCGAGGCCGGTCTCCTCAGTCGTCAACGTCACAACCGGCTGGACCAGTGATCCTCCGACCTGGGCGTTCACTACGAAGTGGGCGTCATTCGGTCTTCGAATTCGACTGGTCCCCTGAATATCGAGATCTGGGTTCATTCCAGGCCGCCCGATGAAGCGCACCGCCCCACCATCGACCTCGAACGCCCGCCCTAGAACGAGATGCGAGCCCCGCACCGCCTCGAGATTCCCGATCAGCACGAAGTCACTAGCAGACCGATCGTATACCACAAGGAGGTCGCCACTCAACTCGACGTTCGACTCGATCGACCTGAGCCAGCTGCCGCGCGGCACAGACAGGTTCACAGAGACCCGAAGATTGTCGAAGAATGGATTCTGGAATCCCGCGAGCAGGGGCCGAGAGACGAGCGCCGTGGTGTCGACAGCCATGCTCCCGTCGAACAGGAAGGGGTCGTTCAGGTTCACGACCCCAGCCGCACGTTGCAGTTCGTCCACGTAGATCGTGCCCTCGTCCACCTGAATATCTCCACTGACGAGCGGCCGGCGGTACGTACCCCCTAGGACAAAGCTCCCTGAAACCAGCCCCTCGATGTCGGGTCGGTCGACTGCCAGGAAGTGATCGAAGGAAAACGTGAGATCCAGGACCGGGTCCCGGACAGGCGCGAACAGCACGGTTCCAGTGACCGTGGAGCTACCTATACCCGTCGAGGTGAGCGCGACATCGACGGTGCGATCTGGCCGCAGGTGCAGGTCGCCATTCACCGCGGTGTGGCGGACGCCGATCGCTTCGACCGACCACTCCCCATCGGAAAGTGTAAGCGTGCCCTCGGGCTCCGGATCGACCGGCGTGCCTCGAATCGACACCTTTCCGGAGACACTTCCCAGCACTCCCTCAAGGGAGCTCACATAGCTCACAGCGATCGCAGCATCGAGGGAATCAGCCACAATCTGAACGGCCATCGGCGCATCGACGATCCGCTCCTCGACGTCGGTTAGCGACAGGTCGACTGGGAAGAGACCACTCGCCCGCAGGACGTCCGCCGCCCCGTCCCAGCCCCGTATGTCGAAATCAACACTCTTGTTTTCGTACGTCAGTGAACCATCGAATCGACTGAGTTGCATGGTGCCGTACCGCCCCCCGTCGACCGCGAAGTCGGCCTCGATGAGCGGAGCTTCTGAAGGCCCCTGCACCGCGACATCGAGGGCAACGTGACCACTAACGGCCAGATCCTCGCGCTGCGCGACCTGCAGGGCCTTCTCCATGTGCAATCCGTCGATGGTCAGGCGGAAGTCGCTCTCGCCTCTCCGGGCCAGCGTGCCGTCGACCACCATGGTCATTGGGTCGTCGTCCGTACGGATGATCTCGAGACTATCGACCGTCAAGGTCGATCCGTCCCAGGCCACCCTGCCCGGTCGGGCCAGATCCCAGAAAAGCTCATCGACCTGCACCGACGCCTCTGTGAGGTCGACCTCACCACCGACGGAATCGAACTCGAAGGCGCCCACCGCTCGGTACTGCTCCCCCTGCCTGCGTACGAGTTCGACACGGCCCCCACCTCCAAGCTCGGACATGTCCGCCTCGAAGCCACCGCGCTCGAATACGCGATTCCCCCAGGTGATACCCTCTGCGCTTGCCCCAATCTGCCACTCGCCTGTTCTCGCCGGCAGGCTTGTTGCGGTGAAAAGAACGCGTGCGGTATCGACCCGATTTCGCTGATAGGCTAGGTCGAACACATCAACAATGACTCCGATATCGAGGTTCCGGAGCTCTCCACTGATATTGGCGGCTCCCTTTACCTCACCTCGGAGGGCCACGTCTCGCTCCAGTGGCAGCGTGTCGGGGTCTGTCCCTTCGAACCGGAGAAGCTCGAGGTCCAAAGCCGAGAGCGTGTCTCTCACCGTTACATCGTCGCCGACACCCATGAGCAGCGGGCGAAATCCAACAAGAGATGAGCCGGCGAAGGAAACCCGGGCACTTCCGAAGGCACCCTCAGCGAGGCCGAGTCGGCCGCCACCATCTACTTCGATTCCGGCGACATTTCCAAAAAGGGAGTCGGCGATCAGTACACCACGTGACACTCGAACGCCTGTGTTGAACGTGTCGACACGGACGAGCCCGACCTGCGATTCCATTGCCACCAAGGTGGCCGAGAGCTCCATCGAGTCGACCGAGAATCCGCGCCCCTCAAGGTCGAGTTGTCCGCTCCATACGGTTTCCACTGGGACGCTCCCTGTCACCGTGGCGAGAGGGAGCGCATCTCCTGTGGCACGGAGGCGATAACTCGCCGCCAGATCGGTAACGTCCATAGCGCCATCGAGCAGGATCGTCCCGCTTCCTGCGATGAGGTCCGCCGTCATGCGGAGGTCGCTCAGTGGCCCATCAAGGTTCAATAGACCGGCAACCGATCCCCTCAGGTCCAGCTCCGGCGCCAGACTAGAGAACACTCCGATCGACAAGGGCAACAAGTCGACGTCGAGTGATGTGATCCAGTCGCCGACCTCGAGCGCGCGCCAGACCGTGCCTCGCACATCAAAATTCGATTGGAGGCCGGTACTCGACTGGTGGTTCAACGAGGCAGCAACGTGCAGGCCATCATCGAGTCGCCCTTCGACTTCGATCGTGCCGAAGCCATCCCCACCCCATGGCACACCAGGCCAGAGCGCTTCGAGAATGGTGTAATTGAGCGGATCCAGAGTCGCGCGGAGCCCACGTGCGCCCGGGTTGTCCCCTTGGATGATTGTTCCGACAAAATCGGCCGTCACGGGGCTACCACTGTAGCCCGTAGGGACCAGAGTGACCCGTCCCTCGGCCTCGAGCTCATCAAGCGTACCAGAGAAAACAGCGTCACCACTCAGCCACCCTTCGATCGGCAGTTCTCGCTGGAGCCACGGCTCAAGTCGCTCGAGTGTGATGGGATTGGCCGACACGTTCAGGTTCTGCATCGAAATTTCTTCGGCGAACCGGACCGGCCCGTCGAAAACCATCTGACTTGCCTCGAGTTCGACCTCCATCGGATGCATTTCGATCAACACGCCACCACCGGTCCGCAACCTAGCAGCTCCGCGGTACCGACCTTCCGGCACCCTGGAGTCGATCCACCTTACGTCATCGAGATCTGCCCATCCATCGGTCGCGAGGGTCGCACGGAAGGTCCAAGGTGCACCCTCACTCTCCGGACCCACCGCGATGTCTCCCTCGAGCAGAGAACCCGCTGCGAGCCGGAAAGCCAGCTCCGTGACGTCGATGCCCGCACTCTTGCTGTAGGCCAAGCGCCCGAACGCCTCACGCACTCGGAGTGGCTCGACGAGTATCGAAATCTCCGACGAGAACGACGCGAGCCGCGCAGAAAATTGTTCCGCTGCGTCCAACGACAGAACTGCTTCTTCGACGTCGAGGTCGAGCGAGTCGAAACGCAGGACTCTGAGGGGCTCACCATTGGGTCCAGAGACAACGAGCGGGTGTGAAGGATCCGGAGCGGGAGCTATGATCCGCACCTTGCCATCCCGGATACCGACGCGTCCCAGCGAGAAGGCATCGGCAGCCGGTGCCCCGGGATCTCGCGGCTGCCCGTCGACAAGGAACTGCGTGATGTTCGCCGGTTGGTCGGCCGTATAGCTCGAAATCTCGAGGTCGAGGCCCCAGATGATGGTCGAACGGATCGGGGGACCGCCGAAGATCGCAGCGGGGAGCGAGTACCGAAGCTCGACAGAGTCGGCTGTCGCAAAAGGTCGTCCGTCGGAGGTCTCCAGCTGAAAGCCCACCAGTGTCGCACCGGTCAGGAGTGTCCCACTGCGGACACTATCGACCGACAGTTTGCCGGCCACCGCACTCTCGACTCGTGAGAGAGCCGCATCGAGAGCGAAGTTCTGTCCGCGACGGGTCTGGGAGAGCAGCGCAATCGCCAGCACAATGAGCAGCACTGTCCCTACCGCGGTCCGCCAGAAGCGCCGAGTCCACGGACGTGCTCGAGCGAGCACCCCTAGGGTGGGCCTGCGCCACTCGGTGCGGCGAGCGGATGAGTCCGCCACCGCAGACGCCGCTTGAGCATCCGCCGCGGGCTCCCCCACCGCCTCTTCCGGAAGCTCTCCCATCAGAATGCCTGTCCGATCGACACGTGAAGCTGCAGTCCACGATCTTTCACACCGAACAGGAACGGGTTAGGCAGGAACACCAACTGCCCCGTGCTCACATAGCTGGTGGTCATCCCGTCGACGACGAGTCTGGCCGTTTCCTGATCCTGACCAGCCACGTAGAGGCGGATCGTCTCGGTAACCGCATTAAGCTCTTCGGCATCGCGGAATCGATACGCCACGTCGATGCGGAGCGGGCCCACCGGACTTGGCACGCGAACGCCGACCCCCGGCGTGAATTCCATACTGCTCAGGGAGATCGACTCATGGGCCGCCCATGCCTGCCCCGCGTCCGTGAACAGTACGCCTTCGATTGAGCCCGCGATCGGAAACCGAAGCTCCACGTTCAACTCGATCAGACGGGTCCCACCGGTAGGCTGCGGATTCATCAGCGCGTCCGGGTGGGGGACACAGGTTATGTGCCCGGTGACCGGATTTGCGATCAGGTCCGCCGCCGAACACATGCCCCCTAGGCCTTCGGTTTCCGACAGGAGAATCTGGGGGTCGGAGAAGAGGACCCGGGGACCCAGCCGGCTTTGTGCGAAGCCACGCACGGAGTTGGCGCCACCCGTGTAGAAGCGCTTCTGGGGGTGTACGATGTCCGGGGCCTCCCCCCCCCCCGAGGCAGCGAGGCCTTCGAACCCTCCGGGCCCCACCCAACCGCCACGCGCTCGCATCGCAAAGACGCTCGAACTCACGGGGATATACCGCGACGCCTCAGCTACAATGCGGTCATACCTGAAATCCGATGCGGTCCACGGGGCTGCGTGCTCGAGGTCGAGCAGAACACGGTATCCGGCGCGCGGATTCAGAATGTCGTCCGAGCGGTCGCGGGTGAGGTTCAGCCCAACCGGCGACAGCCAGATGGCACCCTCAAGTTCCACAATGTCATCGGGGTTACAGACGAGAAAACCCGTGCAATAAAGGACATTGTCGGCGTCGAGTTCGGACAGTTCCGGCCGGTAGAATCCAGTGAGCTGCGTTTTCAGAGAAATGGTCCGCGACAGCCCGACCTGCGCACCGACCGCCCGCCGCACGAAGACGTCGGGCAGTGACTGACGCTCTGCGTAAATGGAGGCTGTCAGCGAGTTTCGGGTCGAGAAAATCCGGGGCTGAACAAAGTCGACAGACGCCAGACCAGTGAGACGTGTGAACTTCTCATCCGAACCACTCTGCGGACACAGGGGCTCGCTGGCCACCGAAGCCAGAAGGTTTCCGACCCTGCCGCGGACCTGAAGCAAACGACCACCACCCGCGAAATTCCGAGCGGTCCACCGTGCTTCCACGTTCAGGCACTCGGCAGAGTTCCAGCCTCCACCTACGCGAACTCGGTAGGGGTCACCCTCCTGGAGGGTGATCTCGAGATCGACAGATGGGTCACGATCAAGCGCCGCCGTGTCAGGCACCACGGAAGCGTTCCGTATGATCTCGAGCCCGTAAAGTCTTCGGGTCGCTTCCTCGATCTCGCTGCGGCGGTATGGATCTCCGGTGGTCAACTGCGCCGTTCGTAGGACCGTCCCGACACTGAGATCATCCGTCCCATCCACCGTGATGTCCCCGTATGTGGTCTGCGGGCCAACGACGATCTCGAAGGTGACGATTGCGTTGTAGCGGTCCCCCGCAGGACGAAATGCGCTCAGATACACCTCGGCGTAAGCATGCCCGTCGTCCGTGAGACGACGAGCCAGCGTGTCCCGGGTCGCATCGAGTTCGAGCGTGCTCAATCGGTCGCCCGGGCGAATCGGCAGATCCACGAGGAGGCCCTCTCCGTCGTAGTCGTCAGCTCCCACGAATTCGATGCTGTCTGCGATAACGGGAGGTCCTTCCACGACCCGGAACATCACTTCCGCGTTCGCACCCGCACGCGTGACCACCGCGGTGTCGACCAACACCTCTCGGAAGCCGCGCTGGCGGTACCACAGAGTGAGGCGCGCACGATCTCTGGGAAGATCTCGATCGCGAAGCTGCGAGCGGCTCAAGGAGAAACCGATACCGAGCGGACAGAACGGAATCGGGAAGTAGAACACCCAGGACCGGCAAGCAGTCTCGCGGGTGACAATAGCGCGCGCGAGTGAATCGCCAGGAAAGGTCTCGTTCCCTTCGAAGGTCACGCCCTTCACTTCGGGCCCGCGCAACTGGGCCTCAACCGACGACGGAATCGCCAACAGGAGAGTCAGCGAAACGAGGGTTACGAATACACCGAACGGGTCGAGCCGGATAGCTAGACCCGAACGAGGCAGCTTACGGCGACTCGCATTCGCCTTAGCCATCCGAGTCACTCGGCGGCTCAGGCAGCAGAGGGGCGTCAGGAAGCTCGTCTCTGGAGAGGAGAAGGCGGGTCACATACCACGCCGCAACGCCCACGGCGGCGCCGGTCGCGAGCGAGACCGCGGCACTCGTGGCCTGCTCTCCCTTTGAAAGCCGACGACGGCGGAACCGTGCCATCAGACTGCGCGCCCCTCTCTCGCTCCGTTCGTCGACGGTGAGCCCCGGGGTCGAAGACCGAATCGTACGACCCTCGTTTTCTCGAAATCCTCAGCAGCGGGGGCCCGCCGAAAAGGCGTCACCTCAATTTCGTCAGCACCGAAGCGGTGAACGCAGAGACTGTTCCACCCGGTCTCGACGCCTCGTCCTCTCTTCGACGTCGAGGTGCCCGTCACAAGAAACGGAAGCGGCACATCACTGTCAAAAACAACCTCCCGTCCGCCGCGCACCGTCGAGACGCCAGTGATGTCGAGGTCGTCGGACGTCGTCAGGTGCAGTTGATGCACATGCCCGCCCAAGACGGCATCCGCACCCATTTCCCGAAACGCCGTGGCAATCTCTGCGGCTCGCGGCATCGGAGAGCCACCGTCGCCATCCGGAGCAGGCACAAAATGATGATGCGTCACCACGATGCGCAGATCATCCAGGGAGGGCGCGGCAGCAAAGGCCTGGCGCGCAAAGTCGAGTTGTGACTCGTCGATCCGCCCGTTCACCACCGCCCGCCTTGGAGCCGCAGACGCCAGGGCGACGAATGTCGCTCCGGGTACGCGAGTCACGCTGTCACGCGCACGCCCACCCACGAAGGCGTCCCACTGCCCGAAAGGTGCGGCTATTCGCTCCCAAAATCGGTACAGCGGAACATCATGATTCCCCGGTGTCACGACAACGGGCGTGCCTGCTCCGAACCGGTCCAGTGTACGGCGGGCGAGCTGGAACTCTCCCCTTTGGGCACGCTGGGTCAGATCTCCGGAGACGACCACCACATCGGGGCTGACAGATTCGAATACGCGAAGCATGGCATCCGCCGCCTCAGGCAAAAACGGTGCACCTACCTGAAAATCTGAGGCATGGAATACGGTAAGCCGGGCGCCCTTCACTAGGCTTCTCCCGTCTCCGACGCCAGCTCGCCCCGCATCTTCACCAGACCCACGACGCCAAACGCCACGATGCCTAGGCTGATGAGTTGTGCGACGGTTAGGACGCCAAAGAATCGGTCGTCTTTCGCGCGCAGGAACTCGACCAGGAAACGCTCCATTCCGGCACAGGCGAGCCAGACCAGGAAAAGCCAGCCTGGTTTGTGTCTGTGACCCCGAATGCGCCAAAGGCCGAGGAAGATCAGAGTACTTATACCAACCTCGTACAACTGGGTCGGGTGGACCGGAACCACCTGGCCATACTCCTCGATCAGCGCCGGATCGACGGTCACACCGAACATCTGCTCGATGTTCTGGACTGTGGTCGCCGGAGTGCCCCGTGGGAACCGAACGCCAAACCGAGAGGCGGTGGGGAGTCCCCAGTCATCACCGACCATGAAGCAGCCGATACGGCCAACGCCGTACGCCAACGCCAACGCAGGGGCCATCAGGTCGGCAACAGACGGGACCGACATCTTCTGACGTCGGATCTCCCATATGACGAGGGCCGTCGCCAGCAAGAAGCCCCCGTACCAGACCAGCCCTCCGCGCGACATGAGCATCGCCCCAGGGTTTTCTACGAGGCGAGGCCAGTTCAGGAGAAGGTAGTAGCCCTTCGCTCCCAAGATCCCACCAACCACCGCCATGAAAACGAAGTCCCATGCCTTCTCTGGATCTTCGCCGACACGACGCAGTTCGGAACGGAGAACATACCCGGCGGTGAGGAACGCGAGGAGCATGAACACGCCGAAAGACGTGATCGGCTGGCTCCCGAGGAACGGGACCCAAGACGGAAGTTCAAAGAAGACGGGATACATAGGGTTTTAAGTTCGTGGGACCGGGGTCGCGCCGGAACCGCTCGCGCGCGTGAGCCCGGGGAACGGCAGCGTCGCAGATGCTCCACTGTCGTCGGGCGAGGCTTCGCCCCGTTCATACCGGTAGCGCGCGGCCCGAGCGACCATGGCTCCGTTGTCCAGAGACAGCCTGGGTGACGCATGAAATACGCCTGAGGGCCCCTCATCGTCTGACTGAGCCACGTCGGCCAGGCTCTCTGCCATCTGCGTCCTCAGGTGCTGATTCGCGCTCACGCCGCCGCCTAGCACGACTCGGGCACAGCCGGTCTCCTCGACAGCCCTCATCGTCTTGGCAACGAGCACGTCCACTGATGCGGCCTGAAAAGACGCAGCAA
>Ga0308018_10000304_pt1 | contig 25919 bp, 20 predicted proteins | sample Neamet282_FD_203130 | JGI IMG/M metagenome (GOLD analysis project Ga0308018, IMG submission 203130) | Marine microbial communities from water near the shore, Antarctic Ocean - #282 | ecosystem: Environmental > Aquatic > Marine > Unclassified | place: Southern Ocean | collected 2014-10-01
ATGCTGGCCTATCCCGTTAGCCTCTGTTATGAGTGTTGCATTCGGATCTTCACCAAACTTGAAGGTGAAATAGTTGCAGTCATCGGCCGTAGCAATTACATCAACTAAGCCTTCTTCTTGGGTAGAGAGGTTTATTTGGTAGAGTAAGTTGCTCGGTGCCTTGGTGCTTGGTCCTTGTGTTTCACAACCAATGAGAACTAGAAGAGAAAGGAGCATGCCTTTACGTAAATAGGTCATAGGGCAAAAATAAGGTGGGCGGTGTAAACCGCCCACCTTGATTGAAGGAAAACAAAAATTATTCTTGCTTGATGTTGTCTACATAGAAGGTTCCAGCATTAGAGACATTCCAGCCAGGGAAGACAACTAGTCTATCATAGAGAGTACCTGTGCCTGTGAGGTCAAAAGTAAGTTCCGTCCATGCTTGTGCCACGGTCACGGACTGATCCATTTCTACAAATTGGCTAGGCGCTGTTTGGTCTTCTAGCTTTAGGCGGAACGTTCCCGTGTCGGGTGCCCACACCATAAGTTTGATGGTTTTTTCTGTTCCAAAGTCCAGTTTGGCGTTTAGATCGACCAAGAGACCAGCCCATGTTTCATTTCCGTGAACTGTTTCCAAAACGTTTGCACTGGTATTAGCACCCGTGGCATCCGGATTGCTTACAATACCGAAGGTGCTGTTGCCAAATGTGGCGAATGTGGGTTGAATGGCTTCAAAGTCGATAGGTAATGCGTACGTGGTAGCAGGAGGTCCGGGATCACTAACAAATCCTACAGGCACCAAGCGAATGTACCAAGCAAGGCTTGCATCCTGACTGTCTTCGTAACGAAGGAAAATCTCATTCGAGTCAATGGACACGATCTTGTAAGTCTGAACACCAGTCCAGAATCCGACCATCGCATTACCGCTGAGGGTGATCGATGTGTCTGCACCCTCGTTCAAGGTCCATGTTTCACCCATGGCATTGGGGGTGGATGCCGTGAAGTCACCTACTAAGCATGACGCAGTGTCGGTGAATGGAGCATTTCCGGCAGAAGCAGCATTGACGTAGATGTCCCCGTTGGTCACATGATCAAAACTGTAATCCTGTAGGTGAAATGTATAGCGGTCATTATAGATACCCGCACCTGATTTATCATTGACACCTGCAGCCCAATATTCAGGGTAATCTCCCGAGCTGGCTGAAGAAGGGTTTGGACCTACTCCCATGTGTCCAATGCTTGCTGAATCAACCGCCCAGGTTTTAGAGGAGCCACCTGTTAAAAGGTTGTAGATAGGGCTGCTTACCAGGCTGGGGTCATCTTGGACAATTACAACATCCTGAGAGCTACTTGCGCTGCCGCCAGAGTTTTGAACCGTTAAGGTTACGGTATATGTGCCGGCGAACGGGTAGGGGCTCGAAGCGCTAGTTCCTCCACTTGTTGCGCCATTTCCAAAATCCCAGGATGCTTGTAGCGTAGCGTTATTCGCAGTGAATTCAATGATATTCTGATTACTTGCCGAGGGCATGAAGGTGAATTCTGCATCTTCTGCTGTAGGAGGGTCGCCCAAAGAAGGCTTTTTTTCACAGCTGACGGAAATGAGAAGGGTTATGGCTAAGAGCGTCCAGTTTTGGCGCCAAATGCTAGTGGGTGCATTCATGGTTTTGAGGTTTTAGATTGATGTGGTTAATAAACGTATTAATATCCAGAGTTTTGGCTCCAGATTCCTCCGGCTAGATCAATTTCTACCTGAGGGATTGGAAAAATTTCATGCTTCCCAACTTGGAAGTTGGTAATAGATTGCGCTGCTTGACCACTGCGTAACAGGTCCCAAAAGTGAAGACCTTCTCCGGAGAATTCCAGGCGGCGTTCGGTAAAGATGTCCGCGAGCAAGGCGCTGCCTCCTGAGACCCGGGCTGGCATGTTGACACGAGCCCGAACACTATTCACATAGGAAAGTGCTTGGCCATCATTCCCTTCCTGAACATTTGCTTCTGCTGCCATCAATAGGACATCGGCATAGCGAATGACTTTATAATTTAGCGGAGATGTAAGGTCGTTGTCGGGTAGGCCCAATTCAGCTTGACGCTTGATGTACTTATTGTTGTAGAAGCCCGTATGACCGCCACCGCCGATGGCATAGGAGATGCTGCTTGCATTTGGCTGAGCTGCGATGAAGGCATCCAAGTCCAGGATAGTGGCGTCACGGCGTATATCACTGGAATCAAAGGCGTCATATAGGTCTTGGGTAGGTAAGTTATAGCTATTGCCATCACTGTAAAAAGGTCCATCGTATTGACGTATGCCGTTAAAGCCAGCAGCTGCATTCCCTTCCAAACAGACCATGCAGCCGTAGCCACCCCCTTCAAGTCCAGAATACTCAATATCAAAGACGGTTTCGCTATTATTTTCATTGGCAGCAAACCACAGGGTGTCGTAATCTGCCACTAAGGCATACCCACCAAAGTTGATGACTGAATCTAAACTGATTACAGCCTCAGCATGCTTGCCTTGATACAATTGAACCTTCCCTAAGAGCGCAAGGGCAGCTCCCTTGTCAACTCTGCCTTTCTCGGGGTTGCTCCAGGGCAGGGTAGAGGAAGCAAAGCGCAAATCAGATTCGATTTGTGCATAGACAACACTACTAGGGCTTCGATCTAACTTAGTCACTTGATCTGCACCTAGTCGCTCGTCTATGACAAGGGGCACATCGCCAAAATATTTTGTCAGTTCAAAATAGTAGTAGGCTCGAAGAAAGCGTGCTTGGCCCAAAATTCCGTTTTTCCCTGGAAAGTCAATCTTATCCTGGAATTCCATCATGTAGTTGACCCGAGCAATCCCTGAGTAGTTCCACCGGAAAATACTTCGGAGCTCATTGTTGACTGCATTGTGGGTCATGCCCTCAATCTGATGAAGGCCTTCCGTGTCAGTCACACTTTCTCCTCCAGCAATGGCATTGCCGGAAGCGATTTCACCAATCCATTGCGTGAGGTAGGAGGTTTGTAGTAAGTCATAGGCCGCAGTAAGCGCCATCTCATAATCGGAAGGCTGATTAAAGTAGTTTTCTGCATCCTGTACATAACGAGGCTGAACATCTAGGAAGTTCTCACAGCTGCCTACAGATATGGCTATGAAGCTAAACAGCACGAGGGAAGTATACCGTGTTTTCATGGCTTAGAATTGTAAAGTTAAACCGAACATAAAGGTGCGAGCCTGAGGGTAGAAGCCGTAGTCGACTCCGGCTGCTAAAACACCCCCAAAGTTTCCTATGTCAGGATCAAATCCTGAGTAACCCGTAAGGGTGTAGAGATTATTGGCTGAGAGGTAAGCACGAACCTTCTTAGCTCCTAAGCTTGTAGAGAGGATTTTTGGGAGTGTGTAGCCCACCTGGAGGTTTCGAATACGCAAGAAATCGCCTTTCTCTACAAAATAATCTGAAAATACCGTGTTCCGAGTGAGGGAAGTGGTCAACCGGGGCACAGTGGTAGAGCTCCCATTGCCGGTCCATCTACCAATTGTATAGTCTAGCATGTTGGCGTAAGGCTGTTGACGTTCATAGTTCCTAATAATCTCTTGACCCAGGGCAGCGTATAGGTTAGTACTCACATCCCATGCCATGTAGCGATAACTTAGATTCAAGCCAAAGGTTATGTCGGGGATAGGTGACCCAATCTGGGTTTTGTCTGAGTTGTCACTGAAGTTGATTGTGCCATCGCCGTCGATGTCTACAAAACGGAGGTCGCCAACATGAGCACCGGCTTGTGTGACGGTACTGTTGTCAATTTCTTCTTGGCTCTGGAAAATACCATCCGTTACAAAGCCATGAAAATACCCAATAGGGAAGCCAGCCTCAAACCGTGTAGCCACATTGCCACCCACTCCAAATCCCGCGCCGGGGATGAAATCCACGCCATCAGGTACACGAAGAACCTTGTTCTGGAGCAATGTCATATTGAAATTGGCACTGAAGTTCCAAGGCAGAATAGGTTTGGTAGCATAGCCTAGTTCCATCTCTAGTCCTCGGTTTCGCACATCGCCTGCGTTAATGAACGGAGGATAGCCTCCTGCACTGTATGTGCCTAATACGCCAGAAACTTCCGGCTGGAAGAGGAGATCACTTGTGCGCTTTACGAAGGCATTCAAGGTCACATTGACGCTATTTCGAATGCGTAAATCCAATCCAATATTGGTTTGCTTTGTGCTCTCCCATTTAAGGTCAGGGTTGGACGCGCGTCCAATGGCCACGCCTGGAGTTAGGAGATCACTGAATGGGTAGACCCCTTCGCCATTGAGTAGGGCTCGGTAAGCAAAATTTGGTATTTGGTCATTCCCTGCAACGCCATAACTGATACGTAGCTTGGCGAAGTCTACTTGGTTTGAGAATCCATAGTCTGGCTCATCTGAGATTATCCAGGCACCTGAAATGGCGGGAAATAATCCCCAGCGTGCATTGGGGCCAAATTTAGAAGAGCCATCACGGCGAAGCACTCCGGAAAAGAGGTAGCGTTTTTTGAAGGCGTATTCTGCGCGGCCAAAAGCAGAAAGCAATCGTTCTTCAAAGAAGAAGCTGCTTGCGCCGTTTAAATAGCCTCCAGCTGCTTGGCTGGCTGAAATGTCAGCATAATCCCAGCTGTTATTCGGTGTGTTGAAAGCCCATGCTCCTAAACCTTGACCTTGACGGGTAAATACGCTCGTGCCAGCTGTGGCTTTAAGGCTGTGGCTCTCGCCAAACTGTCGATCGTAGTTTAGGTAGGATTCAAATGCTAAATCTCCATATGTGTCCCGGTGCTGATAAACACTCGGCCCACGCTCCAAGGAAAAACCCTCTGCTAACACCATCAATGGGGCATCGAGGTTGGCATTTAAGGCAGTGTTTTGAGCTTTTCCAGGCCCGTACCAGACCAGAGGGGAGAATACACGTCCATCAACTATTGCGTAGTTGTAATTGAGCCGGTTCGTCCATGTAAGGTTGTCTGATAGCTCCCATACAAGCTCTTCTTTGCCTACAAATTTATTCACGCGGCCAACATTGAAGGTGTTCGCCATTTGAGCCAGTGGGTTAATGATGTCACCAACTAGGGCAAGATAGCTGTAGCGTCCATCTTCCTCGCGGACGGGCTCCGTGGGGTAGGCATTAATGGTATTAAACAAAACCGAACCCATGCCGTTTTCTGGAAGGGTTTTTCGCTCTTCGTGCGTAAACAAAAAGACTGAATTTAGACGCAGATTTGGGGTCATGTCCGTGCTTAGGTTCACTCGTCCATTGTAGCGAGTAAAGTTGCTTTTATCACCTCCAACAATGCCGTCTTGGCTGAAATATGAACCCCCAATAGAGTAGGTTGTTTGGTCACTGCTCCCTGTAGCGCTGAGGCTTTGGCTTGAGGTCATGGCTGTTTGGAAAACGGCTTCCTGCCAATCAGTGCCGACACCGATGTTGGTATTAGTAAAGGGTTGAGTCTGGCCGCCGTTCAAAAAGGCGTTGTTTTTTAGCACGGCATATTCTTGTGCATTCAGTAGGCCAAGTCGTTTCGCAGTTTGCTGCACACCCAGATAGCTGCTGTACTCAAAAACTGGGGCACGTCCTTTTTGGCCCTTTTTTGTTTCAATAAGGATCACGCCATTAGCTGCACGAACACCAAAAATGGAGGCTGTTCCATCTTTAATGACATTGATGGAGGCTATGTCGTTGGGGTTGAGCGCATTCAGTCCTTCCGAATCGTAGACGACATCATCCACCAAGATCAATGGGTCATTGTCTCCAAATGTGCTCAGCCCCCGAATTCGAATACTCGTGGACCCGCCGGGTGAGCCAGAATTGGTATTGATAACAACACCAGAAACTTGCCCTTGAAGGGCTTGGTCCATACGAGGGATGTTGAGTTTTGTGATCTCTTCACTTTTCACCACGGAGATGGCGCCTGTGATTTCTTTTTTGCTAGAACTGCCGTATCCTGTGATTACAATTTCTTGTAGTTCCGTGGATAGCTCCTTCAAAGACACGCTAAGTGGGAGGCCATCTTTAACGATCAGACCCTGGCGTTTAAAACCAAATATTTCAAAAATGATGGAATCGCCGATTTCCGCAGAAAGCGTGAATTGCCCTTCAGAATTAGTCATCGTACGCTCTCCTTGTGGAATGTGTACTAGAACGCCATTCATGGGGCCGCGATCCGAACGAAGCGTAACCTGTCCAGACAGGCTAATCGTTTGGGCCGAGGCAAACCAAGGACAGCATAGAAGTAATATTGGCAGCAGTAAGATTCTAATCGTTAAGTGCATGATAGTCTAGCTTTTGTGTCAGGTGTTAAGATTTTAATTGACTGAGAATAAAAAGGCCCGGTTTTTTGCCGGGCCTTAGTTCTCAATATAAAACCGATTTAGTGGCGAATAGCTAGTTTTTGCATGCTCTCACCTTGCTCGCTAGCAACGCGAACAATGTAGACTCCATTAGGGAGGGCTGCTGTAGTCACGTCATTTTGACCGTGCACTAATGCACCCGATGCAACAACTTGACCGTTCAAAGTCATGATTGCGTAGTTGCCTTGATTTCCAGCAAAGTCTACATTCAATCCTTCGTTAGCAGGGTTTGGAGTAAGCGTCATGATAGTTGCTTCTTCATCCAGGCTAACACCCGAACATGGGCCACATGAAGCCCAGCAAACAACGTCCAGAGTGTCAGACGCAGCAGGCACAACCAATACACGGTTTGTGTACGTTGCGTTGCCGTTCGTACACGCTGCGGTTGGGTCATTGGTTTCCTGGCCAGTCCAAGCGTCATGAGAGTATTTGTACTCAACCGTGTCACCTGCATTCAAGCTAATGGTCACATCCCATACGTTGTCACCGTCTGCGTCAGTCATGGCAGCACAATTGCCGCACCAGCTATTAAACGTACCATTCACCTCGGGAGCTGTGAAACTCGTGGTGTACAACTGCATGTCTACCTGGAAGGTTACATCTACAGGTGAAGTGCAGGGGCCACATGAACCCCAGCAAACGACAGGCAGTGTAGTCGCTGCAGCAGGCACAACCAATACGCGGTTTGTGTTCGTTGTGTTGCCGTTCGTACACGCTGCGGTTGGGTCATTGGTTTCTTGACCGGTCCAGGCGTCATGAGAGTATTTGTACTCAACCGTGTCACCGGCGGTTAGTGCAATTGTTACTTCCCACACATTGTTGCTGTCAGCATCTGTCATTGCAGCGCAGTTGCCACACCAGCTATTAAACGTGCCGTTGACTTCAGGAGCAGTGAAAGTGCCTGTGAAGTTGTTCATGTCCACCTGAAAGGTGACATTGGTTTGCGCAAAAGCACTTCCCAAAATGGCCATTGCCATAAGTGTAAGTGTTTTTTTCATGATTTTCATTTTTAGTTTATTGAATAATAGTACTTATGACAATAATACAACAATTATAAATAGAAATTGTTTTTTGTACCATAACTTGGTGAAAAATTCTCTAGGTATTTCATGCTTATGCTTTATCCCTCAATATTATGATGAAGAAGATACTCTTGTTTACAGTGCTATGTGTCAGCCACTCGTTGTGGGCGCAAGTCAAGCCTGTCTCTGAACGGGTAGACTCCGTTTTAGTTCTTATGACCTTGGAAGAAAAGGTTGGTCAGATGAACCAGTACAATGGATTCTGGAATGCCACAGGGCCAGCTCCTGAGGGCGGAAATGCCAAAACAAAATACCGGCACCTTAGAAATGGTTGGGTGGGTTCAGTTCTCAATGTCCAGGGAGTTGGCGAAGTCCGCGCAATGCAGCGTGTAGCGGTTGAAGAAACACGCCTAGGAATCCCCCTCATCTTTGCCTGTGATGTCATTCATGGTTACAAGACCTTGAGCCCTATTCCATTGGCTGAGGCAGCTTCATGGGATTTATCTGCTATGGAAAAGAGTGCCCGGAATGCCGCAGAGGAGGCCACCGCCTATGGATTGAACTGGACCTTTGCACCCATGGTGGACGTGACGCGTGACCCTCGTTGGGGACGTGTCATGGAAGGAGCTGGAGAGGATCCCTATTTAGGTTCTCGCATTGCGGAGGCGCGAATTCGGGGATTTCAAGGTGATGATTTGAGTGATCCTACCACCATGGCTGCCTGCGCGAAACACTTTGCTGGCTACGGTTTTTCCGAAGCGGGCCGTGAGTACAACACGGTAGATGTCAGTCAGTATACCCTTCAAAACTTTATATATCCACCATTTGAAGCATCCGTGGCGGCCGGTGTAGCAACGGTCATGAATTCGTTCAACACCATGAATGGCATTCCCGCAACGGCAAATAAGGCATTGGCTCAGGTCTTGAAAGGGGAATGGGGCTTTGAAGGTCTTTTGGTGAGTGATTGGGGATCTATTGGCGAGATGCGTGCCCATGGCTATTCTCGAGATCTGAAAGAAGCTGCAGAGCAAGCGGCGAATGCCAGATGTGATATAGATATGGAGTCCTTGGCGTTTGTGAACTATTTAGCGGAACTGGTTCGCGAAGGACAGGTGGAAGAGTCCATGATTAACGATGCGGTTCGTCGAGTCCTGAGCTTAAAGTATGCACTGGGCCTCATGGATAATCCGTATGCCTATTGTTCACGTCAAGGTTTGTGGGAGCCTCATAGTTCGCCTTGGGCAGCGGATGCTCAGAACTTGGCAGAGGAGTCTGCGGTATTGCTTAAAAATGACGGGGGCCTACCCTTAGAGAAAAGTCAGCGCGTAGCTCTGATCGGCCCAATGGCCAAAGAGAAGAATAGTCCTTTAGGGAACTGGCGCGTGTCGAGTGATGATTTCACGGCCCTTTCTTTGGAGGAGGGGCTGCGGATGGTTAGAGGCTACAAGTCCCTAGTCGTTGAGGAAGGCCCTAAGCTGTTGTCTCGACCGATCAGCTTCCCCACGGAGGCATTGATCAACACATCAGACACCTCAGGCATGGCTGCCGCAGTTTTGGCAGCGGCTACATCAGACATAGCGGTACTCGCGGTGGGGGAGCATGGGTTTCAATCAGGTGAGGGTCGATCCCGTTTGAATTTGCATTTGCCTGGGCTGCAGGAAGAGCTGATTCGCCGTGTGTTAGCCGTCCAGAAAAATGTTGTTCTCGTCGTCTACGCAGGTCGTCCGATCATTCTCCCTGAAGACATCACGGCCGGTGCTAAGGCCATTCTGCTCGCATGGCAACCAGGCACCATGGGAGGGCCCGCCATCGCCACCTTACTTATGGGTAAGCGTTCTCCTAGCGGTCGACTCCCGATGACTTTCCCGCGTGAAGAAGCACAGATTCCTTTGTATTATAACCAATACAACACAGGCCGTCCAGGCCCCCTTTCCGAGGTCTTTTGGTCCCACTACGGTGATGGTTCCAACGCCCCTGCATACCCCTTTGGCTATGGCCTCACGTATTCCGAAGTGGCTTACAGTGTCCCCGTATTGACTGAAAATCATGACGCTTACCTCTATGTATCCGCTACGGTGCACAACAAAGGCAAGTACCCTGTGGAGGAAGTGGTCCAGCTCTATGCGCGTGATCACCACAGTGTACACGGGGTACGTCCGGTGAAACAATTGATAGACTTTCAGCGCATTTCTCTTAAGCCAGGGGAGTCTAAGGATTTGCGTTTTTATGTGGACAGTAGCCAATTGGCTGTGAAAGATTCCGAGGGCCATAGCTATGTTGAGCCAGGAATAGTCAGTTTTTGGATTGCCCCAAACAGCGCAAGCGGAGAAGCCCTGACCCTAGATTGGAATAGGGGTGTTGCGCATTAATACACGGCGAAACCAAAATACGAGACCCCAAATTTCACTGTGAATACAGCCTGTCTGGGACAGTGAGAACAGGACGAGAAATGGTGCTAACAATGCTTTCTACTAACCTCATAAGTTCTTGTATCCTGCATGGCCGGTTTAGGCGGACACTCCTTGCGCATGGCGCTTTTAGACAGAATGCCCATGAAGGAGAAGAATAAAAAATAAATTATAGTATCTTTTACTATATCTTGTACAACCGTACGATTCACACTTATTGAGGGGTAAAAAGCCATGGATTTATTCGTTTAGACCATTACAAAACACCCCTGTAGAACCATCCTATGCAGACCCTATTTACCAATCCTAAAGTTGACCCGTCCCAACATCCAGATTTGAATCAGTATTTCACTTTTGGCATTTCTGTAGACTGTGTTGTCTTTGGCTATGATGGTGTAGATGTAAAGGTTCTTTTAATCAAGCGTGGCACTGAACCCTTCCTAGATTACCAGGCTATTCCAGGCGATTTGGTCCACCCTAAGGAAGATGCCGTAACCGCTACACAGCGAGTGCTAAAGGATCTAACCGGCTTGCAAAATATTTACCTCGAACAACTGCAAACCTTTGCCGGAGTAGATCGCCACCCCTTGGGGCGCGTTGCAACCATCGCCTACTTTTCCTTACTCAGAATTGAAGATTATAACCCAAAGCCTTCCTCTTGGGCCACTGATGCTCAGTGGACACCTATCCAGCAACTTGGAGAAATGGCTTTCGACCATAAAGAGATATTTGATGTGGCTTTAGAGCGCCTTCAGCGCCGCGTCCGGCATAAGCCAGTTGGGTTTGAATTGCTACCCACAGAGTTTACTTTGACCGATCTTCAGCACTTGTATGAAACATTATTAAACACACATTTTGACAAGGCAAACTTTCGCAAGAAAATTTTAGCCATGGACTTACTTCTCCCGCTTGAAAAAATGAGAAAGGCTGTAAGGTATCGTCCGGCAAGACTGTATCAATTTGACCCCAACCGCTATGAAGCCTTGTCTAAGCGGGGCTTTCACTTCGAATTATAAATATACTTCTTGCTTTTAACTCTTCACATACTCTGATGACCAACACATTTGAATTTCTGGATTACGCCATTTTTATGGGTTACGCCCTGTTGATTTTAGGCGTTGGCTTGTGGGTTTCCCGTGACAAAAAAGGGCATGAAAAAAATGCAGAAGACTATTTCTTGGCAAGCAAGTCTCTTCCCTGGTGGGCTGTCGGAGCCTCGTTGATTGCAGCAAACATTTCAGCAGAGCAGTTCATTGGCATGTCCGGTTCCGGGTTTAAAGTTGGATTAGCTATTGCCTCCTACGAATGGATGGGCGCATTGACACTGATCATCGTCGGCAAGTATTTCTTGCCCATTTTCATTGAAAAAGGTCTGTACACAATCCCTGAATTTGTCGAAAAGCGATTCTCCACGAATTTGAAGACCATCCTTGCTGTTTTTTGGATTGCCTTGTATGTCTTTGTCAACTTGGCTTCGGTCCTTTACCTAGGGTCTCTGGCCCTGGAGACGATCATGGGAGTCCCTATGATGTATGGTGCGTTTGGCTTAGCTGCCTTTGCAGCTGCCTATTCCTTGTACGGCGGACTTTCTGCGGTCGCATGGACAGATGTCATTCAGGTTATCTTCCTTACTATTGGCGGGTTGGTCACAACCTACCTAGCCTTGAATGCGGTTTCAGGAGGGGATGGGTTTATGGCGGGAATGACCACAATCATGGAGGCGGCTCCCGAGCGGTTTGCAATGATTTTAGACAAGAGCAATCCCGAGTACATCAGCCTACCCGGCATTGGGGTTCTTGTGGGCGGCATGTGGGTTGCCAACCTCTACTATTGGGGCTTCAATCAGTACATCATCCAGCGCACCTTAGCCGCCAAGTCCTTGAGAGAATCTCAGAAAGGAATCTTACTTGCTGCGGGTATCAAATTGATCCTGCCGATCATTGTGGTCATTCCCGGCATCGCCGCTTATGTCATGATCAACGATCCCGCCATTTTAGCTAGTCTGGGTGATGTGGCTCAAGAAAACATGCCAAGCATGGACCAAGCAGACAAGGCTTATCCATGGTTGCTCCAGTTTTTACCTACGGGTTTAAAGGGACTGGCCTTCGCAGCCTTGACGGCGGCCATCGTGTCTTCTTTAGCATCTATGCTCAACTCCACGGCGACTATTTTCACCATGGACATTTATAAGCCCTACATCAAGCCTAATGCTACGGATCGTGAAACCGTCTCCATGGGTCGGATTTCTGCGGTTGTGGCGCTCATCATTGCCTCCATCATGGTTCCCTTGCTCGGGGGCATTGACCAGGCATTCCAGTTTATCCAAGAGTATACAGGGATTGTTAGTCCAGGTATTTTGGCTGTATTCATTTTGGGACTGTTTTGGCGTAAAACCACGAATAAGGGTGCCATTGTGGGAGCTTTGTCATCCATCCCCATTGCCATGTATTTCAAGGTGGCCCCCAAAGGCTGGTCGACTTCTCCCTTATTTGTAGACTTGCCTTTCTTGCACCAAATGGGGTACACAGCCCTTCTCACCATGGCCATCATAGCCTTCATTTCCTACCGCCAAAACAAGGGTGCAGATGATGAAAAAGGGATTGTCATTACCAAAGCAACCTTCAAAACTGACGCGATCTACAACATTTCCGCATTTGCTTTGCTCTTGATTCTGGCTGCATTGTACGCCTTCTTCTGGAGTTGATCCCCGAGGGACTTATTCATTCACGCGCGCTACGGACTTTTTGAAAACAAAGGCTCGTGGCACTGATTCAGATGGGGGTAAAGGGAATGGTGTCTATCTCGTCACCTTGTACATCAAGTCTAAAGCTTATGAAGAGACGGTTTCTTGAGACCACTCGGGTTTGCCAAGCTGAGGCTCCATTGCATTGCGACACCAAAGGCGAAGGTTGATAGCATCATGGGCGCTAAAAAGGGCAAACCTGCCACCAAGGCTGTTACCATGCCAGTTAGGTCCTTGCTGTAGATCGGCATAACCCACCATGTGCTCAGGTTGGTGATCAGGAAAAAGACCATGCTGCCACCAAGGGCTTGCTTAGCCCAGGGCATGCTGTTCCATGCAGCTTTAGCTTGTGTCTTAGCACCAATCCAAGCCATCAATAAGTAGGCTAAGTAGGTCATTGCCATGCCTTCGTAGGCCCACACAAAGCCTTCGTAGCTGCTGGCGTAAAAGGTATTATTTATTAGTAAGTCACTGACATACAACAACAAGAGGGTCAACAAGAATCGGCTATTCTTCAGACCAAACCATGAGCCACCAAGAATAGCGACTGCGCCAACAGCAGTGAAGTTAGGGTAGTGGGGGATAAAGCGGGTAGCGATACCCAGGGCAAGTATGGCAAAAATGGGAAGGAACTTTTTCATGCTTAAACGCGTTTAAAAATGTAAATGACCATGAGGAGAACCAGAATGGACAAAAGGATTTTTATGCTGCCACCGTAATGCAGTCGGTGCACCTCGCTATCCTTGCGGTAGGACCAAATCATGTATGCAAGAAAGCAGACAGTGAAAACTCCTGCAAAAATCCAATGGCTTTGTGTGATATTCTCCAAAATCAAACTTATTATTGACAAAAATACATCCAGATGGAAAAACAAATAGCCGCTGTTGAAGAATTTCATCAAGCCTACCGTGTTCCGGCAGAAAACTCGCCAAAAGCCTCATTATCAATGGATATCATTGAGCTGAGACATCGGCTGATGGCAGAAGAAAACCAAGAATACTTGGAAGCTGCAAAAGATGGTGACCTTGTAGAGGTCGCTGATGCCCTTGGTGACATGATGTACATATTAGCAGGCACCATGATTTCACATGGCATGCAAAATGTAATTGATGAGGTTTTTGATGAAATCCATCGAAGCAACATGTCTAAGCTTGGCCAGGATGGTCAACCACTGTACCGTGAAGACGGCAAGGTGATGAAGGGCCCTAACTACTTCAAGCCAGACATCCAATCCATTCTTTCAGGCCGTTCCGACTGACGGTCACTGAATCCAGGTAGATCATCAGCTTGATCCTTGCTGAGTGTCCCCTGTGGTGACTGGTTAAAGGTGACAGATTCTATCGTCTGGTTGCCTTCTTCGTTGGCCTTGAATGCAAGGGTGATGCTGCTGCATTCGGTGACGTTCACTTGCCCTGGCTCAGGGTGGTAGATGGCTTTTGCATTGCCTGACAGGTGCATGTCATGGATGCCCTCATGGTTGAGATGACCGCTCAGGGTGTTGCCACCCATTTGTTGAAAAGCACCTGAGTCAGTTGGTTCGGAAAGGACAACTTGTCCCTCAATCCACAGAGAGTCCATGCCATTGCTGACATCCTGATACCAATGGACATCCCTTCCTTGAACTTGGTAATCTGTGCTCCACACAATGGGATCGCCCTTCAGGTGCAGGCTGTGGGTCGATTTATTCCAATGCAATGATTCTGATAGGGATGCCAATCCTTTGCTGTGGCTCACGACATGCCCTTGACCTTTCGCTGAGTCTCCGTGTATCACCAAGTGGTCAGCAGCTAATTCCATGCTGTCTTTGCCTTGTGTTGCCCATTGTGCATGGCCATGGAGACCTGTAGTCGCTATTGATGCTTGCCGATGCAGGCTGTCAGCGATGAAATAGTCTCTGCCATCTCGCCCTGTGACGCCGTGGTGAAATATTGATAACTCGTTGCTGTCACTGATAATGCCCTGTCCAAAGCGAACCCATCCACTGTCACTTACAGCATACCCCGCAACAGGCATGATGTACTGATGCATCGGCAGGTTATGAATCAAACTGTCCGTGTCAAGGGTGTACTGCTTGGTTTTTGCCTTCACATCCCCATGGTAAGTGAACACCTCGCGACTTGCGTGGTAAGTGCCCTCTCTTGCCGTCAACGTTGCATCTGTTGTTGTCACTGTGCCACCTTGCGTGAATCGACCGATTTCACGTTGATCATGGTAACGAAGGTTATCGGTAGCCAAGGTCTGATTGCCATGCTTGAGTTCAATGTTTTGATGAAGGTTGGTCCAGCCGTTTTGGTGATGCATCATGTCTGCATGCAGAATCAAACCATTGTTCCCTTGGTAGCTGACCCGGCCAAAAGCCTGAAAATCGTTGCTCTGACGATTCCATACAGCACTGTCGCATTGAAATTCACCGTTGGCGTTGCTCATGGCAACATGACCGCTTAGCAACGTGGTTGAATGGCCATTGACTTGGATGACCGTCATGGCATCTGCATGGTGCAGTGTCAAGCGGCTGTCATCACTTTGCCCTTGAACACCAAGCGCAAAGCAAAGCAGGAGGGTTAGGAAGTAGCCTCTTTCCATAAGGTTTGCTCGCGATCAGGACCAACGGAAACCAGGACTACAGGGACGCCTGTTTCTGCTTCAATGAAAGCAATGTAATCCTTCAATGCCTGAGGCAGGTTGCTATGCTTGGATTCAGAGGTCAAGTCTTCAGACCATCCCGGCATGGTGAGGTAGTTTGGCTCAACCAGGTCAGCATCCAAGCCATAGGGTAGGTGGGTGACCTGCTTGCCTTGGTATTTGTAGCTGGTGCAAATACGAATCTCATCCATGCCAGACATGACATCGGCCTTCATCATCATCAATTGGGTGACACCATTGATGTCAACAGCGTATTTCAATGCGGGCATATCAAGCCAGCCACAACGACGTGGACGACCGGTGGTGCTGCCGTATTCATGGCCTTTGTCACGAAGAAATTGCCCTGTTTCATCGTTGAGTTCTGTGGGGAATGGTCCTGAGCCAACACGGGTACAGTAAGCCTTGAATATGCCGTAAACTTCCCCAATGCGATTGGGTGCCAATCCCAAGCCTGTGCATGCGCCTGCGGCAGTTGTCGTGCTAGACGTGACAAAAGGGTAGGTGCCAAAGTCTATATCCAACAAGGTGCCTTGAGCACCTTCAGCTAAGATGCGTTTTCCTGTTTTAATGGCCTCCTGAATCATGACATCGCTGTCAGCTATTTGCATGCCAATCAGCCGCTCAACTGCAGCAAGCCACAAGGTTTCATTCTCATCCAAATCAAAGGGGGGCTCAAAGTCGTAGCCAGCGAGCAGTTTCAAGTGCTTGTTTTTAAGCGCCTGGTACCGCTCCATGTAGTCAGGCAGTTCAGCATCACCCACACGCAAGCCGTTGCGGCCAGTTTTATCCATGTAGGTTGGTCCAATGCCCTTGAGTGTGCTGCCAATTTTCATTTTACCCTTAGCAGCCTCTGAAGCGGCATCTAACAGGCGGTGCGTTGGCAGAATTAAATGCGCTTTGCGGGATATCCACAGGCGATCGCCACAGCTGTCATCAATAGCCAGTAACTGATCCATTTCTTTGCAGAAAATGATGGGGTCAATGACTACGCCGTTGCCAACGACATTCATGGCGCCTTGATGGAAAATACCTGAGGGTATGGTATGAAGAACATGCTTGATGCCATCGAACTCTAAGGTGTGCCCAGCGTTGGGCCCGCCTTGGAATCGAGCTATCACGTCATAGGATTTGGTAAGAACGTCTACAATTTTCCCTTTCCCCTCGTCACCCCATTGGAGTCCAAGTAAAATATCTGCTTTTGTCATGATTTGCTTTTGCCGTAGATGTACAATTGATGGCCTGTGACTTCAATGTCAAATGCCTCCTCAACTGCCTGTTTGATGTGTTGAATGCGCGGGTCACAAAACTCCTTCACTTCGCCGCTATCAATCAGAATGACATGATCGTGTTGCTTGTTGAAGAAGGATTTTTCGTAGTGTGCCTGACCCTGGCCAAAGTGGTGCTTTCGAACCAGCCCACACAGAAGTAAAACATCCATGGTGTTGTACAAGGTGGCACGTGAAACCCGATAGTTTTTAGACTTCATGGACAGGTAAAGTGACTCAATATCAAAATGGTCATCTTGCGCATAGACCTCCTTGAGGATAGCATATCGCTCTGGGGTTTTTCGCTGCTTGTTGTTCTCAAGGTAGGCGGAAAACACTGCCTTGACTTCATCAAAATTGGAGACCATTGTCCGCTGAATTGGTAGGTTTAAATGTACAACCATGCATCAGTATCTTAGACACATGCAAAGGATTCTCATTGGGCTTTTATTCACAGGGCTTTTTCATGGCGCCATTCACGCCCAATCCCGTATTGCTATTCATGCTTACCAGAATGGCATGCAGCATATGAGGGCCTCACAATGGCCAGAAGCTATGAAGGATTTGCAATTGGCCGTTAAGCGATCACCTGACTACAGTGCAGCATGGCTTCAGCTGGGTCATTTGCACGCAAGACTGGGGCAATGTAACCAAGGCATATTGGCCTTTGACGAGGCAGCTGAATCTTCACCACGTGCCGCCCGATTTGCACAAGGGAAGTTGGCCATGACATGTGGGCTTTACCAACAAGCGCTGAAGGCTTACGGTGCCTATTTGGCATTGCCTAACCTGCCAGAGGCATTCATGAAGGAAGCTGAACGGCAACGTCGCAATGCGCATTTTTCTGTGGACGCCATCAAGGTGGCCGTCAATCAGGTGATTGAGCCCTTGAGCGATAGCGTCAACCGACAGGATGCCAATTACTTCCCTTCAGTATCTGGCAATGGCATGGCCATGATGTACACCGCGAGAAACCATCAAGGCGAGGCGCAAAGCCATGAGGACATTTGGCTTGCAACCCACCAAGCAGATAGCCAATGGCAATCACACCGACTGAAAGGCTTTGTGAATTCAGGCGGCAACGAGGGGGCTGCAACCTTATCTGGTGACCAGTCCATGATCATTTTCACTGCCTGCGACAGGGAGTCAGGTTATGGCTCATGCGACTTGTATCTCGCGAAGGCCATTGGTCGACATCGAACTGACAGTGCACATGCATGGTCTTATGTCTATGGCAAGCCCGTCAACCTTGGTCCAGGGGTCAACACCGCTCAATGGGAATCCCAGCCATCACTTGCCGCAGACGGACACAGTTTGTTTTTTATCCGCGCGGCAAAGCAGGGCAGGGGTGATGCCAATATTTGGATCAGTTATTGGGACGGGAAGACATTTGCAAAGGCTCAACCATTGGGCAGCCAAATCAACACACCCTATGCTGAATCCACCCCATTCATGCACGCGGATGGCAAAAGCTTGTTTTTTGCCTCAGAGGGGCACGTTGGCATGGGTAATCTGGATTTGTTCAAGTCTGTGCTTCAAGCCGATGGAAGTTGGGGTGAAGTTGTCAATCTAGGAAGCCCCATCAATGGGCCAGAGGATGACTTTGGCATGGCAGTTAATCCCAATGGAGCTATTGCCTACATGTCGCGAGGTAAGCTGGGCCATGAATCCGCCACAAGCCAAGGGGCTATTGCTATTCACCGATTTGAGTTGCCAGCAAGCTTGGTTGCTAGCCCTGTTCACTGGGTGGTAATACATGCCATGGATGCCCTCAGTGGCAAATCCTTGCCGCAAGCCACCTGGACACTCTACCAGCACGATGGCTTCAGCTACAATGCTTCATCTGCACACCTTGGGGCCTCTTTTGAGATTTCTTTACCTTCTGGCGCTTTCATGGGGCTGAACGTGATGGCTCAGGGCTACAATCTTGCAAGCCTGCAATTTGACATGCCTGACCATCTAGATTTTGATATGATACATGACAGCGTCTTTCTAGACCCTCTGGTTGAGTCCAGTCATTTCATTCTGGAAAACATCCTTTTTGCTCATGACGAGTCTACGTTGTTGTCCTCGTCCATCGAAGAAATTGACCATGTGGCTGATTGGTTGCGTGCCAATCCTCAAGTCATCATTCGACTGGAAGGCCATACGGACAATGTGGGAAGCCATGCCTACAATGTGATACTGAGTCAATCCCGTGCTGATGTAGTCAAGGAGGCCTTGGTGCAACGAGATATCGCCGCAAACCGCTTGATGAGTCAAGGGTTTGCTGAAGATCAACCCCTTGAAAGCAATGAAACTGCCGATGGCCGATCCAAGAACCGACGCACAGAAATTTTCATTCTTTCGACGGCCAACGGTCGCTAAGCCATTCTGCTATTTTTGCTTCTGACGGATTGTCAGCTGGCTGGTAATAGGTTTCAGGAGGCAAGTTTTCTGGCCAGTACGATTGTTGAACAAAATGCGAAGGATCATCGTGGGGGTAGAGGTAGCCTTTACCATGACCCAAATCCTTCATGACGCGATTGCTCGCATTGCGCAAATGCAGGGGCACAGGTAAGTCGCCATGGCGCTGTGCTGACTCCATGGCTTTGTCAATAGCTCGGTAGGACGCGTGACTTTTTGCGCTACAGGCGAGGTAGATGACACATTGCGACAGTGGAATGCGAGCTTCAGGCATGCCCAGTCGTTCAACGGCTTGCCAGCAGGCATTTGCCTGAATCAATGCTTGGGTGTTGGCCAATCCAATGTCTTCTGTTGCCGCTATCACCAGTCGACGAGCAATGAATTCAGGTTTTTCCCCACCCAACAGCATTCGTGAAGTCCAGTAAAGGCTGGCTTGGGGGTCGGAGCCCCTGATGGATTTAATCAGCGCTGAAGCCATGTCGAAATGTTGATCTCCAGCTCGGTCATAATGTCTGCTGACATTGGGTGCGTGATGGTCAACGAATGCTTGATCAATGCCTTTCAACTGCATGGATGATGCAGTTGTGACAAGGTTCTCTAGTAAGTTCAAGAAACGTCTCGCATCGCCACCAGTGTATGCTTGCATAGCAGCCCAGTCGACCTTCTCAATGCCGCTGGCTTGCATGACTTGATCTTCGCGCAATGCCAACTCTCCCAGTTGCTTGATGTCATCGCCCTCCAGGGGCTTCAAGACAAAGAGTTGGCAGCGAGAGAGCAAGGCGTCATTCACTTCAAAACTGGGGTTCTCCGTGGTGGCGCCAATCAATGTGATCACGCCTTTCTCTACGGCAGCTAACAGGGCATCTTGCTGGGACTTGGAAAATCGATGGATCTCATCAATGAATAGTACGCGGCCTTTGGGGTGAAACATGGCATCGCCATCAGCTAATTGAATCACCTGACGGATGTCTTTGACGCCAGCGGAAACGGCACTCAAGGAGGAAAATGGCATGTCAACCTCGTGAGCCAACGCTCTAGCTAAGGTGGTTTTGCCAACCCCTGGAGGTCCCCAGAACAGAAGAGAAGGCAGCCGTCCCATTGATAGCATGGGCGTCAATGCGCCGTTAGGGCCAAGGATGTGGGACTGGCCAACAATGCCTTCCAGGCGTTTAGGTCGCATTCGCTCTGCCAGTGGGGCATTGCTCATGACGCCGTGGTCTCTTTAGCCCATTGGCCATCTTCCATTCGAAGGCTTCGATCAGCCATGTCTGACCAGGCTTTGCTGTGGGTGACCACAATGATGCTGGTTCCAAATCGCTGCCTGGCTTGATCCAGTAATTCAAACAATGACATGGACAAGGCTTGGTCCAGATTGCCGCTTGGCTCATCCGCTAACAACAGGTCTGGCGATTGCATCAAGGCTCTCACCACAGCCACGCGTTGTTGTTCGCCGCCACTGAGTTCGGAAGGCAGGTGTTGCAATCGATCCGCTAGACCAAAGTCTTTTGCTAGAGACAGCGCCTTAGCATCGGCATCCTTCTTGCCTGCAATCCAAGCGGGCATGCACATGTTTTCTAATGCGGTAAACTCTGGCATCAAGTGGTGAAATTGAAACACAAACCCAAGGCTTTCATTGCGAAAAAGATCCAAGTCAGACGAGCTTTTTGGGTAGGGTTTTCCTCGGAAATGCAAGCTGCCACTGTCGGGTTTCTCTAGGCCTCCCAACAGGTGAAGCAAGGTGGATTTACCTGAACCTGATGGGCCGGTGATGGCTATAAACTCTCCTTCGTTCATGGATAAATCGATGCCTTTGATGACGTTAAGGTCTCCAAAGGATTTTTTCAATCCCACTGCTGTCAGCAACTTGCTCATGTTGTCAAATGTAGAGATGAATTCCGCGGCATGAGCAGTACTTTTGCATGCAAGTTCAAAAACCACTTCCATGAATCTTCACGAATACCAAGGCAAAGAAATTCTCGCATCGTATGGCGTCACCATTCAGCGTGGCCGTGTTGCAACCACCCCTGACGAAGCCGTTGAGGCAGCAAAGCTAGTGACCGAAGAAACTGGTACCGGCTGGCATGTGATCAAGGCTCAGGTTCATGCAGGTGGTCGTGGCAAGGGAGGCGGTGTCAAATTGGCGAAAAGCCTTGATGAGGTCAAATCCATTGCCAATGACATCCTTGGCATGCAATTGATCACCCCACAAACATCGGCAGAGGGCAAAACGGTGCATCAGATTCTCATTGCGGAAGATGTGTACTACCCTGGAGAGTCAGAGGTAGAGGAGTATTACCTGAGTGTGCTTCTTGACAGAGTCAATGGTGTCAACATGATCATGTACAGCACCGAAGGCGGCATGGACATCGAAGCTGTTGCAGAGAACACCCCAGAGTTGATTTTCACTGAAACCATTGATCCGGCAGTAGGCCTTCAGGCTTTCCAAGCACGCCGCATTGCATTCAACTTAGGCTTGAGCGGCAAGGCGATGAAGGAAATGATTGGATTCGTTGGCAGCATTGTGAATGCTTACGATGGCATCGATGCCTCCTTGTTTGAGATCAACCCCGTCATCAAGACGTCCGACAACCGCATCCTTGCTGTTGACGCGAAGGTTGCATTGGATGACAATGGGCTATTCCGTCACAAAGCATTGGCTGAATTGAGAGATGTCAGAGAGGAAGATCAGACAGAGGTTGAAGCTGATCAAGCTGGCTTGAGCTTTGTAAAACTGGACGGCAACGTTGGCTGCATGGTCAATGGCGCTGGGTTGGCTATGGCTACCATGGACATCATCAAGATGTCCGGAGGCAACCCAGCAAACTTTCTAGATGTTGGAGGCACAGCTGATGCGGAGCGTGTAGAAAAAGCTTTCAGGATCATTTTAGGAGATAGCAATGTGAAAGCCATTTTGGTTAACATTTTTGGCGGCATTGTCCGTTGTGACCGTGTCGCACAAGGCATTGTAGACGCTTACAAGAGCATTGGAGACATCCCCGTGCCAATCATTGTCCGCTTGCAAGGCACTAATGCCGCCGAGGCAAAGGTCTTAATTGATGAGAGCGGCCTCAAGGTGTACAGCGCAATTGCCTTGCAAGAGGCAGCTGACTTGGTCAAAAAAATCCTTGGCTGACACCATGTTCCTTGCCTTGGAAATTGCATCAGCCCTATTCAATGTTGGCTTTGTTGTAGGCATGATCAATCAACGCATGTGGGCATGGCCGATGGGCTTGATTGGCTGCTTGGCAGCTGCTGTCATGTTTGAGTCCTCACAATTGCATGCGGAAGCCTTTTTGAATGTCTTGTATGCCGCATTAGCTATCTATGGCTGGGTAACCTGGCAAGACAATAGCCAAGCGATGATGGTGGTTCACCGAGCACAAAAGAGAGTTTGGTGGGGTTTAGCTGCCATCATCATGACCCTTGCCCTGGGTTGGGCCATGAAAGCCCAAACAAGCAATCCTTTGCCCTTTGTGGATGCCGGAATATTCAGCTTATCTGTGATTGCGACACTTTGGCAAATTGGAAAACGGTTGGACAATTGGCATCTCTGGATTGTTATCAATGCCATCAGTGTCTGGCTCTGCATCAATCGTGGCCTGTATGTGTATGCCGGCTACAGCGCCCTGCTCTTCGCCATGTCCTTCAGTGGTCTCAGATCTTGGCGTTCAGTCCATGAAGCGCAATCCAACTGAGGATATCTCTAAAACATGTGGGATTATACGGTGTGCTATGGAGAATTCCGAATTTATGATTTTTAGCCTGACCTAGGATTGTCGTCTGGCCCGAGCTAATTAGGCTTTAGAATCCCTTTATGTAGTGCTAAAAGCGGAGGTCCAACTCCAAGCGCATCTTATCTGTACTTAGCAGCAATAAAAAAGGCCATCCTTTGAGGATGGCCTTTGTAGTTTTAAGCTTTCAGAGATTCATTAATTTCTTACAAGCTTTGCGGTTTTAACTCCTTTATCAGTTTCAATTCGAACGATATACGTTCCTCGAGCCCATGATCCAGTTGGAATCTCTACTTGAGAACTCTGAATATTTTTCAAAGCATAAACAGGACGTCCGAGTACATCACAAACGCTTACTGAACGAATGGTAGTCCCTTGACTTGAGATTAAAGAACTGTAGCTAGATGGGTTTGGACTAATCAAGATATTAAAATCAGGAAGTTCCTCAGCCCCAATCGTGTATCCTACGGCATTCATAGCCTTCCCCAATCTTGGAAGTGTGTAGGCCATGACAGTATCAATGTAGGACATTGACTGAGCTTTGATATTGGGGTTAGCCTGACTTGCCGTTAGAGGGTCATTGGCATCCCACCAATCCCATGGGTTAGAATTAACAAGGAAAGGCATAGCTAGATTTGGAGGAAGCATATTGAAAGTATAAATATTCTCTTGGTTTCCAATGTTGTGGACATTTGAGCGAGCCTTAACAGAATGAGAGTCCATCATAGTGTATGATGCTAAAACAGTATTGTTTCCTGTAATGTTAGAGATTTTTGCAGCAGTGTGGCTTCCAGCTACTTCAACAACCGGAAAGAATGCTCCAGCTATTGGGACATTGACCATCCCACGGTAATATGGAGCAAAGAAGTCATGGCGGCTATGAAATGAAATCGTTGGCGCATCACCTGATGAAGCCCAAGCAGAATCCCCTAAAGCACCGCCAAGATTAATGACTAGATTAACACCGTCTGGAACTCCAGCATGATTAGGAATATTTCTTCCAGTTTGGGTTAAGTCAATTAACGGTATCCCAGTGATAGGATCAAACCCTGTAACTGTCGCTTCGCCACCATATCCATCCCAGTCTCCTACAATAGCGGTATCGATATACGGGTCACCAGCACTAACCGTGCCTCCGTAAATTCCTGGGCCTGCTGCGGTGTATTTAAATTTAGTTGGATTAGCTACTTCTGCGTAATTATCCAGGGAATTGTAGGCAAAAGTGACATAACCACCTGAACCAACTCCCATAAGGGCAATGAAATTCGGATCCATACGCCATGTATTATTTACCAATGCTCTTCCCCGGGTGGCACGAACACAAGCCTTTGCGTCTTGAACCGATGAATAAACGGCTGCTAAATTCGTACCACGTCGAAGGTCAAGATTTGTTGAGTTGGCTAACCATCCCAAACGGTATGATGCCGAAATCGCAACGAACCCTCTCTTAGCGAAACGTCTTGCTATTTCAACCACGGCAGAATCCTTTTCATTCCCCATTGGAGAGGCATATCCTCGAGGTAAAAATGATCCCGTATGAAAAATTATGACAACGGGTCTGGCAGTTTCTGTATCTATGCTCGTATCGGGCATATAGATGTCATGATACTGTGGGATGACTTGAGGCCCTCCAAAAGCAGCGGGCACATACTGGCTAAAATTAATGCCATAGACGACCCCTGATAGAACTGTTATATCGGCGTCTGTGAATACTTCATCAACATACCGCTGTTGAGCTGAAACATTCAAATTGATTAAAAACAACAGAATCACTAGGCTTTTTAAAGAGTAAAGGTTTTTCATATTACATTTTTACGTTACTGATTTCCGAAGATACTCTTTTAAGAATGAACTCGTTAAGCTTTATTCTAAACTGCACGTTAAAGCTAAGTATGTCAATCGTCCAATGGCTGGGCCACCATATACTTGAACGACTTTTTGATTGAAAAGATTACTGCTTCCAATTTTTATAATCCACTTCTTTTCTTTTGAAGTCCACGATAATTGGGCATCGGTTAATCGGTAGCTAGGAATTATTCCGGTAAATTGAGGGGAGCCTTCAAACAGAAATCCCTGGACAAACTTGTGCGTAATCATGTACCCCATTTTTCCATTTTTTATTTTCCAATCTAAATCTCTTGCAGAAAAAGATAAATTGTACTTATGCTCTGGTGTATTGTACGCGGGTATTATCGGATCATCAATGGCTGAGTTCAACACGTTCCAGGTATAGTTTCCTGCGATGGTATAATTCGAAAAATAATAATTTGCTCCTGCGCTAAAACCTTGCGTAGTGACTTGTTGCTCAGCATTTGAAGAAATCCTATATGCCTGAACACCTTTCAAACGATTCGCAGCGCTCCCTCCTGGATCATCCTCAATCTTTAAAGCAACGTGGTAGCCAATAAAGTCTTTGTACCAGCTATAATAATATGTGGCATCTACATAAAAGCTTTTCCACCAAGTACTTCTATACCCTACTTCGATATTTTTTACTTTTTCGGGTAGAACCCCTTTCATGTTATAATAATTCCAATCCCACGCAGCTCTTTCTTGGACTCCTGCCGCTAAAAAGTCGCCTACCTCTGAAATGGTGATCAGGGAGTCATAACCGGTTAGATTTCCTACAAGAATGGCTCTTCCTACATTATAATATAGATATTGATCCTGTAAAGTTGGGTTTCGGATAGCTGAGGAGGCTCCAATCCTCAAAACCGTCTTGTTATTTGGCCTGTATACCATAGACATAGCAGGGGAGGCAAGCCATGAAAAATTCTGATTTTTGTCTAATCGCAAAGTGACATTCATGGAGACTTTTTCTGTTTCTTTCGAATAACCAGAGAAGAATCCTAATTCTGAAACTTGGAGTTTTCTGCCATTGGTATCGCTAAATATGGTTCCCCTAGAGTTAGGGTTATAGCTTCGGTAGTTGCCCCCAATGGAAATGTTCCCGTATTCAGAGAAATCAAATTCTCTTTGAAACTGAACATGTGATAAAGCGGATCGATCATAAAATCGTGAACCACCTGAGTGAAAAGGGGTAGAAATTATCGATTGTTTTAAAGCGTTAAAAGCTCGGGAGCCAGGAATGAGCGAACTATCAGGATCATATGCACCACTCATCATCGCTCTATTTTCTTGGTGATACGCAGAAAACTCATCTGGATACAATGCTCTGAGCACCGACATTTGTTGCTCAAAATCTGCATTCGACAAATTGTCTGCTGGATAGCCTGGAAGGCTTTTGACTTTAGACTTCTGAAAAATAGTCCAAAATGATCGATATTGATTTGCCCAGAAACCCTCATCAAGAATAGAATCTTGCATCTTTAGAGCCGTAAAATAGGCATCATAGGTTTTCCCAG